>ERZ779840.709-NODE-709-length-36104-cov-8.139616_pt1 | contig 36104 bp, 67 predicted proteins | sample MGYA00511561_ERZ779840 | MGnify/ENA primary metagenome ERZ779840 (study PRJEB29588, sample SAMEA2162036) | human gut metagenome | biome: human gut; feature: human-associated habitat; material: faeces | place: Denmark | collected 2008/2010 ...
TTCCCTTATTCTCCACCATTAGATAATTAACCCTTATTTTATAAGGGTTTTTATTTTTCACATCTAGTTTCACATCTAGTTTATTATAAATTATCTAGTAAATTAACTATTTCATTTTGAACAGTTGGAAATAGATGCATATATGTTTTTTGCATAACATCTATTGTATGTCCCATACGGTCCGATAGCATTAAAAAGAATTTAGCAGTATCGGTTTGCCCAGATTTAATATATTCATTAATGAGTAAAGAAACGTGACTATGTCTAAACTCATGCATTGTTATTTCATTTACTCCTGCTAATTTAAAATATGTTTCTTTATGTCTATCTATAGTTGTTGGCGCCAAATAAACTGGTCCACCAAAAACAAACCAATTATTTGAGTAATCTTTATATTTAATTTGATTTAATTTATATGAGTATAAACATTCTTTTAAAGTTTTACTCATTTTTATTTTTCTATTTTTATTGGTTTTTGTCGAAGTAATTATTGCTTTACCTTTATTTTTAGTACATAAGGTTTTATTTATTTTGATTTCATTGTTATTAAAATCTACATCTTCCCATGTTAATGCAAGTAATTCTCCTTTTCTACAACCAGTATAATATGCAGTAAGAAAAAATGCTTTCCATAATTCATCATCAATGGTTGATATAAACTGGTTAAATTCAATTAATGTAATATATCTTAATCTTTTATCATCATCGATTATATCGTTATTTTTTCTTTTAAATCTACCAAATAGACTAATTGGATTTATTTCTAAACCATAATTTTTAATTGAATAATCAAATATGTTCTTCAATATATTTGAAATTTTATTCATATAATCTACAGTTAAATTTAATGATTCAAGATTTTGTGCCCATTCTCTAATATTTGATATATTTATTTTGTTAATATATTTTTTTTCAAAATGAGGTAATATATGTTTTTCATAATCCTGCCTATATGTATATACAGTAGATGGTTTACTATATTTTTTTAAGTTTTCAAAATATTCCTCTGCTACCAAATCAAATCTTATATTTATAGGATTATCATTTTTTAAAACAAACATTGACAATGCTTTTTCACACTCTTCACGAGTTTTATATTTTTTAGATGTGTATTGTTTATTATGTTTAGATTTCCTAAAATAATAACATCTTCCATCTTTTGTGGGCGTGCCTTTGTATATTTTATTCATACTCATTTTTTATAATCTCCTTTACAAATATTAATTATTTTGTTATAATATAATAGAAAAACTGATATGAATATATTTCATATTTAATTGTTTCTCGACAATAGTTTTTCATTTCAACACTTGTTCCTTTTGCAGAAGGAGCAAGTCCTTTTTTTATTTAATTATTGTATATCTGATTTTATTGAATTTTCAATAAATTTTATGTATTTGCTTGCTTCATCTTCGTATTTATCTACATAGAAAGCAAACATATCTTTATTTATTTGATTTAAGTGACATAATTCTATATGTGCAAGTTCATGCAATATAGTTTTTTTCTTTTTGTAATATGATAAGTTAGAATTAATGATTATATTATATACATCTCTATAAGCAAATACAAAGCCATTAATTCCGCTACCTAAACTAACATAGGTAATGTTAGCGTTATAATAATTTAACAAATCTTGTTGTGTTAAATTACCTTTTAATAAATCTGTGATCATACTTAATACCTCTATTTATTCTTTAATTTATATATATTAAGTATCTGTACTAGCATACTTTAATTATTTTGTTCTCCATCGAGTTCTTTATCTATTTCTTTTTTTCTTTGCTCAATAATAGTTTTAATTATTGCTTTATCTGATTCGGTTAGTACATCTTTATGTTTATCAAAAAGTATTTCCAAATCATCTTTTTTAATGGTTTCATTCGATTTAATATTAAATGCACTATTAAACATTTTTGTAAATGTGTCTTTATCTATACAATTAGAATCATCTATGTTATTTTTTATCAATTCTATAATATCATCTATTGAAAGATTTTTATATAATAATAACATCAAGTCGTTTTTTCCTATTTTTTTCAATTCACTATCAATCTCTTTTTTTATTTCGTTCCATTCTGTTTCAGTTTTTTTTGAATCAAATGTTATTTTATTATCATTTTTATCAAAATGATATTTTTTGTAAAAATCTTTGTATTGTGTCTGAAATTGTGTTAATGTATTAAAATAATTCGGAGATTCTTTGTAATCTATTTTAGCTAGATAAATTAGTAATAAGTCTTCAACATCTAATACTTTAGCAAGCTTGTTTAAAACTTCTAGACTAAGATTAACAGGTTTGCCAGTTTTAGGATCGATGCCTTTTTCGATGCTATCCAAATGTGAATGACTTATACCAATTAAATTAGCAAATTCTCTAAGAGACATATTGCCTCTTTTTTGCTTTATGAAACTTCCTAAATAATTTGTCATTTTTCCCCTCCCATTTACATTGTAAAGTATTTTTTATAAAAAATCAAGTTTTTTGTAAATTATTCTTGACAAACATTTAATGTGTATGGTATTCTTGACATATAAGGAGGAGATATGAAAGAAAGCTTAAATGTTAAAAGAATTAGAAAAAAACTTAAAATGAACCAGTCTGATTTTGCTAAAATTTGTGGATTATCGCGAGTATACATATCTATATTAGAAAATGGTAAAGTAAATAATCCAGGGGTAAAAACAATTGAAAAAATTAAAAAATCAGTTATCAACTATATTTTTTTAGATTGAATGTTTGGTATCCGAACACAAAATTAAGGAAAGGAACAAGTAATGAATTTATTAGAAATGTTTAAAAAATTAACTGAAGAAGAAAAACAAGAATTTATAAGACTAATTATTCAAGAGATAAGAAAAAAAGAAAAAGAAGTTGGCGAACTTCCTATTCAGTTTTAGTTGGTAAAGTTAATAGCCCTAATTCTTCAAGAACTTGCAAAGTGGCATATACAGCAATTTGTGCTGTAAGTTGGGAAATAATGCCTTCTTGCTTTTCGTTCTTAAGACATAGTTCATTTACTTTATCAGCAATTAATAGTCTTAAATCTTCATTAGACATAGGTTTATAACATCTCCTTTCAAAAATATTGTAAGGGAGCAAGAAAAAAATATCAAGAAAAATTAAAGAAAGGAAATTATATGAAAGAAAAATCAAAAATTGAAAAATTAAAAGAAGTGGTAATTGATAGATTAATTGAAAATAAGTTAACAGATATTGAGTTACAAATTAATGTATTATTACTAAAAATAATTTTAGATAATGAATTTAAATAAGAAAAAGACTAGATATCATTAAAAAAAAGATGCTGCAACATCTAAAACAAAAGGAACAAAGTGTTGAAATGAAATAAAGGAGGAACAAAATGGAAAAGGAAAGATCAACAAAAGACAAAGAATATATGAGTGCATTAGACTTAATGAACATAATTCCAAATCTTACTTATGACAATGCAATTAAATACATAAATGAAATTAGAAAAGAAATGGAAGAAAAAGGTTATTGTGTACCAACTACAAGACCAAAATTAGCATTAACAAAATTAATAAAAAAGAAGTTTGGTTGGTAAGAAGGTGAGTTTTATGAAAAAAATTAAATGGAAAAATGTATTTATAGCAATGTTGTTTTTGATAAGTGGTGGGTTAATAGTACATGATCTATTTATGTTAACAATATATTCAATAATCACAAGTTATACAACAACATTATCGGTGTTTGGATGCTTAACATTAGGATTAGCAATCTATGTATTTAGTAATTGTTATGAATATTTTAATGCATTAATGGAGATGTAAAATGAAAGATAGTTTTGTACTATACACATCACAATATGTTGCGATTAAAGAACTTGAAGATGAACAATTGGGTAGGTTGTTTAGAGCACTTTTTGAAAAACAACTAGGAAATGAGGTTGTTTTGACAAATGATATAAAAATTGCATTTAACTTCATAAACAACCAAATGGTTGTAGATAATCAAAAGTATAAAAAGAAGTGTGAAACCCTTAAAAATAACGCGAAAAAGGGTGGTGCACCCAAAGGAAATCAAAATGCAAAAAAACAAAAACAACCAAATCGAGAAAAAAACAACCTTAATGATAATGATAATGATAATGAAATTATCATAAATGATAATTTAAAAGAAAAAAATAAAAAAGAAAAAATTTCTTTTGGCGAATTTAAAAATGTGTTGTTGAGTGAAGAAGAATTGGAAAAACTAAAACAGCGATTTTCAGATTACGAATTGCGAATTGAAAAATTATCGAACTACATTGCAAGTAAGGGAGATAGATACAAAAGCCATTATGCCACAATTTTGAATTGGGCAAGAAACGAAAAGAAGGAAAGTGATGTAGCCGAAATAAAACCTAAGTGGTATGGAAAGGAAGTTAAAAAGAAAGAAATGTCCCAGGAAGAAGTAGAAGAACTTGAAAATATACTGAGTGAATTTAAAAATTAAAAAATAGGAGGAACAATGAAATTATTAAGTAGTGTGAAACTAGCAATGGAAAATAGAACATTGCGATTAGAAAATGAAGCATTAAAGAAAACATTAAAAGAACAAAGTTTCAAAATTTTAATGGATAAGGTAAATGAACCGTATGAAATAGAAAAGCTTAGAACTGAAAATAAGAATATGAGAGTAACGATAAAAAATCTAAGAAAGGTTTTGAAAGAGGAAAAGCAATGATAGAAGAAAGAATGCCTGGAACAAATCCGTTATTTGAAACAAGAAAAGAAGCCGAATTACAAGTTGATAGGCAAAAGAGATATAAACAAATAACGGAAATATTAAAAGACAATCCTGATGGATTAACTGCAAAAGAAATAAGTGTTGAAATGAAAAGGAGGGGTTATACACCAACCGATGAAAGAAACTTCTCAAGCCCAAGAATAACTGAAATGTTGATAAGTGGATCAGTTGAGTGTATTGGTAAGAAAAAATGTATTTATACGAATAGAAATGTAGGAGTTTTCAAATTAAGAGTTAAACAATCGACATAATTCTATCTAATTCGATACAAAAATCTCACAAGAGCAATGTTTTGATAAAAATAGTATAAATATACCAAAATGGCACAAAAGTGCCTTAAAAAAAATAAAGAGAAAAATTAGAAAGGAATACAATATGGCAAAAAAATATACATTTAATGAACAAGAAGAAGAATACGATAGCGAAGTAAAAGATATGCTTCCAGTTTGGCAAAGCTCAAAGTATCAACAATCAAAGAAAAAAGTAGTTGAAATGTTAGATAGTGGAAAATACAAAGGGTTAGATGAAACTGATTTTTGGATTTTAAAAGGTAAAACATCAAAGAAAGATAAAATCGCATACAACGGGTTGATTATTTCACATAATGGTTGTTTAAAAATAAATGATTCGTTAGATGATAAATTAAAATTCAAACCTAGTTGTGTAAAAGAAAATAAAGAAGGATATGAGAATAGTCTTGTATTTACTTATTGCAATGATGAGCAAGGAATTTATGAAGTTGGAGAAATAAGTTCTAGTAATTATAGGCAATTGCAAGGAAGATATCCGTACGCGATGGCTTATAAAAGATTATTTGATAGAGTAGTACTTAAAAATAGCAAGCTAGCATATGCAGGTGTCTACTCTGATAGTGAAGCGGAGGAATTTGCCGAAAGAGTAGTGCAAGAAGATAAACCTCAAAAATCAAATGAAAAAAATAAAACTGAGGTTAACACTTCATCGAAAACAATAAAAAATGGCAGTATGTTTAGTGATGGTGAATTAGACATGATGCAGTACATGGATTCACAAAACGAAATGATAAATCAAAATCAAATATTCGAAATTAAAACAATAGTTGAAAAGAATCCAAAATTATTAGATCAATTTAAAAAAACTAATCTAAACGATTTAACATGGAGTGAAGCATTTACAATTGAAAAACAAATAAGAATTGCTAGAAAGAAAAAAGAAAAAGAGATGGAGGAAGTATTTTAATGAACGAAGTACAAAACAATGAATTTGAATTAATAATAACTGAAAAAAATCTAGGAAGTTTAACAACTAATGCAAAGGCAATAAGAGATAAAATAAAGGAAATTCTACCAAAATACAGTGCTGAAAACTATAGTGAAAATAATATAGAAAATGCAAAATCAGATAAAGCAATGTTAAATAACACTGCAAAGAAATTAAATGATAAGAGAATAGAGTTGGAAAAAGAATTTTTAAAACCATTTGATGAATTTAAAGCAACTGTTAAAGAAACAACTGACATGATAAAAGAAGCAAGTTCACAAATAGATTTAATAGTAAAAGAAGTTGATTTAAAAGCAAAGCAAGAAAGAAGAAATTATATAGAAAACCTATTTAATTCAATTGTAGGTGAATTAAAAGAATTAGTAACACTAGACATGATATTTGATGAAAAATGGCTAAATAAAGGCAGTTTTAATGACAAAGGCGAATTTAAATTATCAAGTGAACTAGAAAATAAATTAAACAAGATAAGAAACGATTTAGAAACTATAAAGACATTAAAAAGTAATTATGAAGTATCTCTAACAAATCAATATTTAAGAACATTTGATTTAGGAAGTGTTATTCAAGAAAACAATAGATTAATGGAACTTGCAGAAAAAACAAAACAAGTTGAGGCAGTAAAAGAAGAAATTGTTAAAGAAAAAGTAGAAGAAATGGTAACTAAACCAGTTGAGGTGGAGGAGTTTGATCCAATTAAAACAGAAAAAATAGCAATTACTGGAACATTAAGTCAGCGAAGAAAATTAAAAGAATTTTTAGATTTAAATAAAATGAAATACGAAAGAATAGAGGATTAGTTATGGAAAGATGTGATATTTGTGGAGAATCAGAGGAGGAATTAATTGATACAACAGGCATGATAAATGGTGATGTTGGTTACGTATGTTATCAATGCTTGGAAGATAACGATATAGGAAAATAGGAGAATATATGAAAAGTAAACTATTAGATGAATTATTTAAAAAGTTTGAGAAAGATAAAAAAGTAATAAAAGAAAACGTGTTAGTTGTTATGGATAATGTAGTTTTAGAAACAAGTGATAAATATGGAAAAGTAACTATGACAATTACTTATGAGAGGAGTGATAAATAGATGAATACAATCATATTAAGTGGAAGATTAACAAATAAACCTGAATTAAGAAGTACAAAAAGTTTAAAGTCTGTATGTAATTTTACGATAGCAGTAAATAGACAATACACAAGTAATGGAGAAAGAGAAACTGATTTTATTAATTGCCAGGTATGGAATAAAACAGCCGAAAACTTATGTAAGTATCAAGACAAAGGAAATTTAATATTAGTATCTGGAAACATAAGAACTGATAGTTATGATGATGAAAAAGGAAATAAAAGATACAAGACTTATGTTGCAGTAGATAACATTGAATATTTATCAAGTAAAAAACAAGAAAATAGTCAATCAGTAGAAGCAGAAGAACCTAATTCGGATCAAGTGTATATGGATTTCGGAAATGAAATTGAGTTAACTGATGAAGACCTTGGCTGGTAAAGGTGAATTATGGATTTAGTAAATGATATACAAGATTTGAATAGACTATTATCTAACAGTATTAACTTGCTTGCAAAGTACGGAAGAGAATATGCAGAAGCCGAAATGAATTATAAAATAGCACTAAATCAAGAGTGCTTGAAATTAAGAGATGGAGGTATGGCAGTCACATTAATAGACAAGGTAGTTTATGGTGTAAGAGAAGTTGCTAAAAAAAGATTCAAAAGAGATAGTGCCGAAATAATGTGGAAAACAGCACAAGAAAACGTTAATGTTTTAAAAATAAGAATTAAGATACTAGAAAATCAACTAAATAGAGAGTGGTCCAATGAGAATAGATGAGGATACAAGAGATTTTATAGTAAACAAATTAACTGAACTATTAATAAAAAATGACTTTTATGAAAAGAAGAAACAGGTCAATGTATATATCAAAAAAAGTAGTGCATACAAAGACTTAATTAAATTAGTAAAAAATCTAAGATAAAGGAGGAACTATGAAGATACTTACTAATGCAAATTATGAAGAAATAATAAATAAATTGAATGATCAACTTGGGGAAATAGTTGAATTACAAAGCAAATATGGATTATTAAAAGCGAATTATGATGCAAATATTAATGTGATCAAGGAATTAAACGGCAGAATTGGAGGATTAACAAAAGAAATTAACAGAACAAAAGAACAAAATGATGTACTAATTACGAGTGCAAAAATAAAAGATAAATCGAATGCTGAACTTACTAAAGCACTAGCAAATTATAGTGAGGTGATAAAAGAAAGAGATTGCCTTAAATTAGAACTTGAAAGAGCTAAAAAAGCATTAGAAGAAAGTATGTCAGATAAATTTTATAGAGTATCAGTTCCAGCGGGTAAACTTCCAAAAGGACAAGTTATGCACATGAAAAGTCATGCTGCAAGAGATAAATTAATTAAGAAAATTTATGATGATTTAGAAAAGGATAAATAACTATGTTTACAATCGAATATAAAGGATACGAAATATCACAGTCGAGTAATAATCACGTTTCTATATTTAAAGATGGAAAAATGGTTTTTCATGCGAGTTGCTTAGTAAAATACAAAGAAGAAAACTTAAAAGAAATATTGGAATTTTATTTAAAGTTACTTGATGATGAAGAATAAGGAACAAGTGTTGAAATGAAAAAAATTTATAAATTAATAGATAAAGAATTAAAAATAATGAACAAAGCAAGTGATATAACACGAACTGATTACAAAATATATGATAATCAGATAGAAGTATACTTATTTGTTGTTGCTGTAGAAGAATTGATTAACACAGTAGAACATTATAAACAGGAGATAAAAGAATTAAAACAAGATCTAGATGATAATTATATTCACAGACCAATGAGTGATTATACAGTAGATAGTTATGATGATAGATATTAAAGGAGATAAGGAAAAATGACAAAGTTTAAAACAAACGAAGAATACATTTTAAATGAATTATATAAAACACAAGAAGAATTACAATTAGCAAATAAGAAAATAGAAGAATTACAAGAAAAATCAAATAAAGACAATACTAACGAAGAAAATATGAATTGTATATATTTAAGTGATAAACCAAATTATTGGTATTCTTATAGTATTCAAGGCACTTATAATTGGAACAAAATATTAAAAGATAATAAGAAAACACCAGACTTTGTTGAAAAAGCATTAAGTGATGATAAATTGCTAAAACAATTATGTAAGTTAAAAGAAAATGATAGTTGGAGAAGTGAATTAGGTTGTATTAATGAGAGAGTGTATAACTATCTATTTAAAGGTAGAAATGGTTTATATTCAGTAATAGAAACTAATAAAGATAGTACTTACATGTATAGCATATCATCAAATGATAAACACTTTTTAACTAAAGAAGAGTGTGAAAATGCTTTTAAAGAAGAAATGATTAAAGAAATTAACTATTACTTAAAAAACTATAAAGATAAATTTGAAGAGGAAAAATAATCATGGAATATCCTTATAAAAAAGGTTGGTGGGAAACTAAAGACCATAGAAAAATAAAAATAAGTGATATGAAAACATCACATATTAAAAATACAATTAAATATTTGCAAAGACATAGAGATTTTTATGATGAATATTTTGAATTTGGTGGTGACTGGGACACTTATGATTATGAAGATAACTCACATTTAGTTGATAAAAAAATAGAAGAATTACAATATGAATTAGATATAAGGAAGGAGAAATAAGAATGACAAGGAAACAAGCGTTGAATGAAATAGCAAATTTATATAATGTTGATATTAATTTATGTACTAGTATTGGAGAACAATATTTAGCAAGAAAACAAAACTCAATAATTGATAAAGTATTTCTTACATATTACTTATTATTAGGAGTTTTGTATAAAAATAATGCAAGATTAAAAGATGTTATAAAAATACATTTAATCAATAATACGATATATTTTGATTTAGAAAATATGAAAAATTATGAATTATGTGATTTATAAAAGGAGAAATAATTATGAATAAAAGATTAGTATTAAAACTTATAAAAGATATTATTAAACAATATGCTTATGTTAAAGATTTTAAAAGAGAAGAAAATACTATAACAATTATATTAGAACCTTATGGTCATTATGAAGATACTCTTTAGAAAGGAGAAATAAGAATATGAATAAAACAAGAACAATAATAATAGATGGAATAGAGATACAAACAAGTTTAACAGGAGTTGAAATAGCAGATTTAGAACAAAAAAATAAAGAATTAATACAACAAATAAAAACGCAAAAAGAAGTTATTGATAAAGTAACAAATGATTTACAGCAAATTATAGATAATGTAAAAGATAGAACCATTATTTCATTAGGGCAATTTATTCCTAAACTAGAAATTATACAAGATGAATTAAATGGTTCAAATGATATATTAAAAGAGGTGTCAGAATGAAATATGAACAAATAAAAAACATTTTAGTAACAACTGGTTATACACAACAAGGTTATAAAGACCAAATACTTGAATATATAAATAAATTACAACAAGAAAACAAACAACTAAAAGATAATTGGAATAAGTTAAAAGAATATGCTAATAAGATGCACGAATATTTTCTATATACAGATGTGAATGAAATTTATAAGCAAAATATGAAAGAAGGTAATCCATTTCCCAATTTATTTAATTTATCAGAATTAAATGCGAGTGATAAAGTATTAAATTCAATTTGTAAGAAAATTCAAGAACTAGAACAAGGAAGTGATAGTGATGAATAAAGAAATAGTTATTAAGCAAGTAAATCTACAACAAGACAAAATAGATAGACTTATTAATACAATTGAAATGCGTGATAGCACTATTAAATATCAACAAGACCAATATTTAAAACTTTTAAGAAAATTAGATAATAAAGAACCTTTTGGGCTTAATTGTTTATTATTTACATATGATGAAATTATTAAAATACTAAAAAGTAATTATCATCCTTTAAAAGATTATATTGAAAGATGGTTTGGTACTTATCAGGACTTTGAAGAAAATGAAGGATTATTTTTTGCAGAAGATGGTATTGAAGTAGAAAAAGATGATTATTGGTTAGTTAATATCAAAACAGATTATGCTTGTAACTTTAAAGATGTTGAAATGTTAAATAGAAAAGTTTATGAGTTAGAGAAAGTAGAGAGTGATGAGTAAATGCTAACATTACCAATTAAAAAGAAATGGTTTGATATGATTTTATCAGGCGAAAAGAAAGAAGAATATAGAGAGATTAAACCTTATTATAATTCTCGTTTAGGTGTTAAATTAATATTACAAGAATTGATTAATAGTTCTAACGCCAAATTTATATCAAATATTATGTTTAGAAATGGATATGGTAAAGATAGACCTACTATTTTATGTGAATGTGAAATTAGTAAAGGATATGGCAAACCTGAATGGGGAGCAGAACCTAACAAGATGTATTATGTATTAAAAATATTAAGTGTGGAGGAGATTAATTAAATGAGTAAAATGTTATCTAAAATGAATTTAATATCAGTAGTTCAACAATTGCCTAAAGAAGATATAGAAATTATACAAGGTTATGTTGAAATGATTGAAAAAGAAAATGAACAACTAAAAGAACAATTGTTAGTATCTCAAACAAATGAAGAAACATTTAGACTAGAAACGGAAAATATAACAAAAACACTAGGACTAGATGAGGACACAATATTTGATGATGTTAAAATATATGCAAGAAGTTTAAAAGATAATTGGGATAAGCTAAAAGAAATAGCAAAAAGTCAAAGTGGGTTTAAGAAACGAGCAGATTTAAAAGGTGGATTATGGTTTGAAGTTGATGAACTATTGGATAAAATGCAAGAATTAGAACAAGAAAGTGATAACAAATGATACAAATAAATTATAAATTACAAGATATTGTTATATGTGCTTTAAGATATGCAATGGGTCGAAAAACATATGTAACCGAAGAAGTGTGTAGTTACATAAAAGAACATCCAGAATTGATTAATAAAAGAGTTAAAATGGTTATGTTAAGAGACTTAAAAGATATAGATATGTATTATAAGATGACGGATATTGATTATAAAATATTTAAAGATTTTCAAAAGTGGTTAGAAGAACTTGAGGAAAGTGATAGTAATGTTAAAGATTAAAGATAACGTAGATTTAAAAGAAATAGTAAAAAAATATAATTTAGATTATGAAATTATAGATGGTGATTATGAAAGTGTGTTCCAGGAGACATAGAATATTTTGATAAAAGTGAAGTATTTATAAGTGAAAATACAAAAAGAATATATGGAATTGATTGCAGTAGTTTAGATTTATTATATGACTTAATAAAAGCCAATCTAGTAGAGAAAGTAGAGAGTGATGAGTAAATGACTAGAGAAGATTATATAAACACATTAGAATTAGATAATGCAGAATTAAGAAAAGAAAATCGAGAATTAAAGAAACGACTTGAAGAAATAAATAAAATGATAGAAAAATGTGGCTTTGTAAATATAGAACAAGTAGCACTTAATTATTGTGGTTTTTTAGTTCAACAAAAAGAGTTTATAAAGTATTTAGAAGATAAAATATATAGCATTGAACCTAAAGGAACAGGTATTAATTACAATTGTGAATACGATAGTGAAGAAGATTATGTAAGTGCTATGAAAGAATGCTCAAAGTTAAATACTTTAAAAGAAATTTTACAAAAATATAGAGAAATAATAGGAGTATCAGATGAAAATAATATCAAATAAAAGATATAAGAAATTACTTGATTATGAAAATAAATATCGTTTACTTACTGGGCAAACCGTTACTTTTTGTACAGGAGAGAGAAGTAAATATAAAGCATTATTGAGTATGGAAAAGGAAGAAATAGTACGTAGATATTTTGATTTATATAGTGCTTATGTAAAATTATTAAGAAATAATAGGAGATGATAAACAATGATAAAAAAAGAAATTTATCCAAAAACAAAAAGAGTTAGTTGTAAAGGTGATAGAGTTTATCTTACTGAAAAGATAGATGGTAGTAATTTAGTATTTTTTAAGAAAGATGACAAATTATACTTTGCACAAAGGAACAATATTATTTGCATTGATGAAATTGAAGAACAAAAAGGAATGCTATATAAAGGATTGTATCAATGGCTATTAGACAATAAAGATATATTAGAAACTGAGTTACATAATAATAGTGCAATTTGTGGTGAATGGATAGGAATGGGTTGTCTAAAATATAATGTTGATGAGTTTGATAAAAGATGGTATATGTTTGCAAAAGCAAATATAGATGATAATTATAATTTATATAATTTGATTTATGATCACGAATTATTTATATATCCATTTGTAAGTCAAGAAATACCTAATTTTATTGGAATAGTGCCAGAAGTTGCTGAATTAGTTAATTTGCCGAACAAAGAGCAACTAGATGGTATTTATGAAAAGTATACAAACAAAGTAAATAGAAATGTTGAAGGATTTGTAATTAATTATAAAAATATAATAAGTAAATATGTAAGAATGAAAAATGGTCAATTAAGAGAACATTTTGATAGAGAAAAATAATAGGAGATAAATAAATGAAAGGAATAGAAAGAATAAAAATATTATCATCTGATATAAAAGATGAACAATTAAAATCAATTATTGATTATTTATTATCAAGAACTGATATGAACGATAAGTACTTAAATGAAGAAAAGAGTTTATCTCAAATGATAAAATTCATAATGAGAGAAGCAAATGAAAAACTAAAAAAAGTATCTATAAGTGGTGGTAGTGTAGCATATGCAACTGATGAGATGGTATTTAGTTGGGCAATACATTATTGGGATGAATCTAATTCTAATTTGAACTTAGATAATAAAAAAGTAGAGAAAGAAGAAAAAGAAACTAATAGTCCGGTTATAAGTGGATCAAATAAACAAAAAACGGACAAAAAAGAAAAGTGGGTATCAGAAGGGCAATTAACTTTGTTTGATATGTAATATGTATATTAAAGTAAAAGATAGAAAATTATTTAAAGAATTAGATGAAAATCTTACAATACCTGAAAAATGGCGAGAATTTGTAAAAGAAAAAAGTAAAAATCACAATTTAATTTTAAAATCAAAGAACGAGTATTATTGTACATGTTGTAAAACTACATTTAAAGCCGATTATAGCATTAATTCGTATTGTAAGTGTAATTATTGTAAAAGAGAATTTTTAGTTAAATCGGCAAGAATTAAGACTTATGCATTTAAAGATTACTTATGTATATTTGATAGATATAAAAACTATTATATTGAAAGAGTATTTCAATTAAAAACCGAGTATAACAGTGGTAATTTGAATAGTGAAATATGCGAATTTGGAAGAACAATTTATGATGATGCATTTATGCAGGTAGAAAGAATTGTAAATGAAAATTGTGTAAGTACTCCATCTGGGACATGGATAAGAAAGAATAATACAACTTTTGATTATAAATGGAGGTATCCATCTTATTACAATCCACTACATTATATAGATGAGTTTATATATTATCCATATAACATAAAGAGTATAATTGGAACAATAGAAAAATACAAATATAGTCAAATATGGACATTATTAGAACATGTTGACTATTGTGATTTGATTTATTTGTTAAAATGTTATAACCCAAGTGTAGAATTACTAACAAAGATGAAAATGTATAATCTAGCATTAAACCCTAAAACTTTTCAAAAAAAGAGGACATTTCGGGACAGGTTTTATGGATTATCAAAAGATTATTTCCCGTTTATTGTTGAAAACAATTTAACATTAGATGAATTAGAGATATTATCAGTAATTAAAGATAGAAATATCGAAGATATAAGTAAAATAGTAAAATTATATAATTATAAAGATTTATCTAAATACATTGATTTACAAAAAGCAATTAAAATAAAAAACTTAAATGCAAATAATACAAGCGAATATTATGATTATTTGAAAATGGCTAAAACTTTAGGTTTAGATTTGAAAGATAAGCAAATTGCATATCCAAAAAATATAAAAGAGGCACATGATAAAATATTAGAACAATATAACATAAGTAAAAATAAAATAATATCTAAGAAAATATTTAAAATCGCTAAAAACATAAAAACAAGTGAATATCAAGATAATAAATATGTAATATTTCCGGCAAAATCGTACGAAGATTTAGTTGAAGAATCGAAACAACAAAATAATTGTGTAAGAACTTATGCCGAAAGAATAGTTGAAGGCGAGTGTTATATATACTTTATGAGAAAACTATCAGATCTAAATAAATCATTAGTTACAGTAGAAGTTAGAGATAATACAGTAGTTCAAAAAAGAACAAAGAACAATGAGATAACGACTAAAGAACAAGATAAATTCTTGAAAAAGTGGGAGTTATTAAAACTTAAAAATGGTTAGGAGGGATTTAGTTGAAATCAAAAGATAAAATAATTTTAGAGATGATACACTTCTTTATAACTGAAATGTGTGAAAATGGAATAAGTACAACCGAAGAAATAAGAGAAAGTTTTTCACATAATGAAGTAAAAGACTTTAAGAATATGATAAAAAAATATAAAAAGATGCAATCATTAACAAGAAGCAAAGCGGTGAAAAGAGTAGCAGAAATGAAAAGATGTTCACAAATAAAAGTGATATCATGATATCAAAAGTAAATAAACTAATTTACTTACTAGGAGGATAAAAAAGTGGAAGATAAAGAACTAATTACTATAAAAGAATTAAAATATAAAATTAAAGAAATAGAAGATGATTTAGAATTATATTTAAAATTAAAACAAATAGAATTTACAAAAACACAGCCACAAGGGACAAGTTATGAAAACGAACGTGTAAATGGGAAGTTTGTTTTTGATAAATTTACGCACTATGTGATTAAGTCTGAAAAATATGATAGTAAAATTACTGAATTAGTAGATTCACTATTAGCATACGAAAAAAGATTAAACAAAAAGATAAAGAATATATGTAATGCCGATTTAAAAGCATTTATAACATATTTAAGAGAAGAAGAAAAATATGATTGGGAGAAAATAGCAAGAACAACAAACTATTCGTTAAGGCAAGTCAAACGAATTTATGGTGGTAAATAGCAAGATGGCACGAAATGGCACGAATTAGATGTTATAATATGTATAATAAGATAACTATATAGAAATCTCATTAACTCACCTTTATAAAATTTTTAAAAGCACTACTTTAATAGTAGTGTACTGATGATATAAAGTCTTAAAGAACCGATGCCTGGTGTGGTTTAGGGTGCTGGTAAGTATCATTAGTACAGTGCTATTGAAGCACTTGTTTTTGCCATAGGTTTCGCTATGCTTTGTAGGTAGCATATTGAGTAAATATGTAATAAGCGGAGTTCGATTCTCCAAACGACAAGACCGTCCTTGGTGGTTGTATTTACTTGATATGGTGCTTATTATAGGCACAACACTGTAACGTTTGATTTTAATTGCGTTACTTCCTTTCTAGATATAAGAAGACAATCTAAGCAGGTTGTCTTTTTAATATATAAAAAGTTTTAGTTTTGTGTCATTTTAAATGGTGAAAAATACAGTGCCTTACAAGGAGTAGTGATATTGATGAAAGTAATTATTTTTATATTAGTAGTAGCATGGGCAATAGCTTCTTTTATTATTGCTAACGAGAAAAGATAAATTTGATAAATAAAAGTGGGATAGTGTAATGGTAACATATTGGTTTCAGATGCCAAAGTAAAAGGTTCAATTCCTTTTCCCACAACCAAATATATGAAAGGAGTGAAAATATGGTAGAAGTAGAAGTATTAATTCCAAACTTTAAAGATAAAGAAAACAAACAATTAGGATTATTACAACCAGGTTATAAATACTCTATATCTAAAGAAAGATATGTTGAATTATCAAAAAAAGGAATAGTGAAGATGTTCAAAAAAGAAAAAGATGAGAAATAGGAAGGTGATAGATTATGAATTTAAATAAATTTATAAATATATCACTTTTAAAATTATCAAAAAAATATAAAATTACAATAGTTGAGATAACGGTTGCAAAAGAAGAAAAAATAAGTAGAACATATTCAGTTAGTTATTATGAGTTGGAAGACGCTGAGCAAGAAACAATAAAAGAAACATTTTATAACAAAAGAAGTTTGGCAAGGTGGTTAATGTGTCTAAAGTAAGAAAGATAAAATTAACTGATAAACAAAAGAAACAAATAATTGCTGATTATGTAGACTGTAATAATTATTCGGAAGTTGCAAGAAAACACAAGATATCTGATACAACAGTTAGAAAATTAGTTAAGTCAGATGAGGACTGTTTGAAAAAACTTGAACAAAAAAAAGAAGAAAATACTCAAGATGTACTTGAATATATGGATTCACTCAAAGAAAGAAAAAAGTTAATTGTTGATAAATTATTAAAAGCAATAGAAGAAAAAGCAGAAAATTTGGATAGTTTTACTAACATTAAGGATGTTGCTAGTGCATATGGAATAATCATAGATAAAGAATTAAAAATAAAAGAATTAAGAAAACAAAATAGTTCTGATGATACTGGAGTAACAATTATAAATGATTTGCCAAAAGAATAACATTGTTAAGATAAGAGATTTGATAATTCCAAAGTATTGGCAAAATTTCAACGATATAAAACATACTCATCAAATATATACCAGTGGTCGTGCTGGAACGAAGTCATCTCGTGGTGGCATAAGAGAAATATACAGAATAATACAAAATAAACCCGGCTCTGTAGTTGTTATGCGTAAATTTCATAATAAGTTGAAGAAAACAGTATTTAACGAGTGTAAAAGAGCAATCAAGAGATTAAAATTGCCTTTAAAGAATTTCAAAATAACAGTAAGCCCTATGCAAATCACATACTTGCCAACTGGTAATACTATTTATTTTACAGGTAATGATAGTATAGATGATACAAAAGGTATGATAGATGAAGACAAACCTATTGTTTTAGTTGTACTGGATGAATTAACTGAGTTTTTTGATAAAGGTGATGGTGAGGATGAACTGCAAAATATAGAAGCAACATTTATTCGTGGTAATGATGAAGAGTTTGTGATGGAATATTATTTTAATCCCCCTAAAAATCCAAAAGCGCCTATTATGGAGTGGCTCAACAAGATGAAGTTAAGGGAAGATTGTATACATGTACACACTGATTATAGAGATGTCCCAGAAGAATGGCTAGGAAAAAAATTAATTGAATCTGCAAGAATATTAGAAAAACTAGATCCTAAAATGTATAAATGGTTATGGTTAGGTTTATGCATTGGAATAGATGAATTAATTTATTATATGTTTAGTGAGGAAAAACATATTAAAGAGTGTACTGAAGATAATTTCAAAAATATGAAAAATTTGTTTATTGGTGTTGACTATGGACAAATGAATGCAACAACATATCAGGCATTTGGTATTGATTATAAGGACAAATGCATACGAGGTGTTGATGAATATTATTATTCAGGTAGAGATACAGGAAAACAAAGGTCACCAAGCGAATATGCACAAGATTTTAAATCGTTTAAAGAGAAAATTGAAAAAGAGAGTGGTTTAAAAGTCTTATATGTATTCATAGACCCATCTGCAAAAGGACTACAAGAGGAAATAAGAAGAATATGTCCTGATGTGATTATTAAGGATGCAAAAAACGATGTTGCTCTTGGAATATCAAGGGTACAAAAAATGCTCTCTTATATGAGAGTTTTTATTTCGCCTAAACAAGAACATTTAACACAAGAAATGTTTATGTATAGTTATGATAAAGATTTGCTAGATAAAGGAAAAGAAGTACCTGTAAAACAAAATGACCATTGTGAAGATGCATTTAGATATTTAATAATGGGAATTTGGAAATTTATTAAAATTATACTTCCAATGATTGAAGGTGATAAAGATGATGAATAAAATAATAGATAAAATAAAAGGATGGTGGAATAAAATGTTTGATTATAACAAAATTGCTAAAGATTTTGATTTAGATATAGATACATCAAGAGATATATTAGATGCATTTCAAAAGTTTTCTAATATATATAACGGGCATGAACCTTGGATAGATGATAATACTAAATCATTACATGTTGCCAAAACAGCTTGCGAAAAGGTTGCAAAAGCAGTTACTATCGAATATAAAAGTTTATGTAGCGAACCATACATAAATAAAATATATCAAAAATTTCTGAGAAATAAGAGAAGAAATACTGAGTATATGGTAGGAAAGTCATGTATATTTTTTAAACCTTACTATTCTAACGGAAATATAAAAATAAGTGTTATTCAAGCAGATAAGTTTATTCCGATCAAATTTGATGATGATGGAAACTTATTAGGATTAATAACAATTGATCAACTAACGAGAGGTAATGACATTTACACAAGATTAGAGTATCAAGAGATAAAAGATAATAAAGTAATCATAAAAAACATTGGTTATGTTGGTAGAAAAGATGGCGTTGTTTTACAAAAAAGAATTGAATTGAGCGCCGTTGATAAGTGGAAAGATATTGAACCGGTTGTAAATATAGAGGGCGTAGATAGAATTATTGGAGGATTTGCTAGTATGAAGAATACTAACACAATAGATAATTCTTTTCCTTGCGGTGTTCCGCTTTGGTATGGTGCTATTGAAACACTTGAAGAAATTGATAAACAATTTTCTAGAACATTGTGGGAATATGAAGGTACTGAATTAGCAATTGATGTAGATGTGTCATTATTAGCTAGTGTAGACAATGGTAATGCCAAAATGCCTGAACGTAAGAAAAGATTGTTTAGAAAATTAAACTTTGATGAAACAAAAGATAAAACGTACAATATATTTAGCCCAGAAATAAGAGAAAGTTCACTATTTAATGGATTAAATGAATATTTGAGGCAAGCAGAAAGCCAAATGAATATTGCCTTTGGTACATTATCAAAATTAAATGACATTGCTAAGACTGCTACTGAAATAAAGTCTTCTAAACAAGAATACTATGTTACAGTATCAGATATACAAGATTCAATGCAACAGGCATTTGATGATTTAATTTATGGTATTTATGTTTTATGTAAATTATATGGTATTCCTGTAAAAAATGATTATTTTGTTGAACATGACTGGGATGATAGTATTTTAGTAGATAAGGAAAGTGCTAGAAATCAGGCATTAATCGAGAGAAATAATGATATTACAAGTGATGTTCAATACGTGATGGATACAAAGAATATGAAAGAAAAAGAAGCTATTGAGTATGTAAAAAGGCAACAAAAATATAGAGAACTTACTAAAGTAGAAGAAAAGAAGGATCCTGAAGAAGAATAATGAAGAAATATGATTTTGATAAATTATTAAAACCATTAATTCAAATATACGATGAAATAGAACTTGATATCATAAAAAACATTTTAAATAAACTTGGTAAATATAGTAAAGTACAAGGTTCTTTAGAGTGGTATTTAGAAAAACTTACTGAATTAAAAGCACTTGAGAAAGAAAATTTAAAAGTAATATTGAAAGATAAAGATGCTATTCAGAAAGAACTTGAAAAGATTATAGAAAATGTTGAATTTAAAATTGATAATCTTGATAAGTTAAAATCTTATTATGATAAAGGTTTAATTGAAGTAAACCCAATGGATTTGTATAATAGTTCTTCAATCAAATCATTAATGTCAGAAGCATTAAATGATTGTACAACTATTATGGATTTAATTAATACAAAAGCAATAGAGGGTTCTAATATGGCATATAGAAACATCATTAATAAAGCATATGTCGAAACTGCAAGTGGTATATATACATATAGTGAAAGTATAAGAAATGCCTTAAAAGAGTTTGCTGTACAAGGGATAAAGACAGTTAATTATGAAAATGGTTTGACCTTATCAATAGAATCAGCAATAAGAAGAGATGTTGTTACAAGAGTTAATAAATTAGTTGGAGATAAAGAAATTCAAGTGGCAAAAGAACTTAAAACAAATTTAATGTATGTTGACCAACACTTGGGTGCGAGAGTAAGAACAAAATACATGAAAAATGACTATGAAGCGCATGCAGAGTGGCAAGGAAAAAAATATATGATAGAAGGTTCTAGCAAAGAATACCCGAATTTATATGAAAAAACGGGCTATGGCGAGATGTTAGGACTTAAAGGTATAAATTGTTATCACCATATGCAACCAACCTGGGAGTGGGAAAAAATCCCCAATAGAATAGATGAAATAGAAAATAAAGAAAAATATGAGTTGTTGCAAAAGCAAAGAAGTTATGAAAGAAAAATGAGAACATTAAAAAGAGAAAGATTAATTGCAAAAGAAACTGATGACAAAGAAAATGTAACAAAGATAAATAAAAAAATAAAATCTACTAGTGAGGATTTTAATAAATGGTTAGAAGATAATAATCTTACAAGAGATTATAATCGGGAGTATATTGAGAAAAATTATAATTGGATTAATAATATAACAAAAGATGAAAAGTACGCATTAAATACATATATCAGTTCTGATTCATACATGATAAATGATGCCTTAAGAAACGATTATCCACTAGATAATAGATTAAGCAGTATTGTTAAAAATATAGATAGTGTATTAGATAAAATTCCAAATACTAAAGGTATATTTAATCGTTCTTTGTTTTTTGATAATGAAGATAATTATAATGAATTTATTAAATCCTTATCTAGCCCTAATGGAAAGGTTAAATTCAAATCTTTTATTTCTATGTCTAAGGATATTTATGATGAAAAGGATAACGTTAGACTTATAATGAGGTGTAAAACTGCTAAGGATATAAGTATGATAAATAAAAATGAGCAAGAATTATTACTTAAAAGAAATACAGGTTTTAAAATATTGAAAAAATATTATGTGAATGGTAAACTATTCGTAGATATGGAGGAATTATAATGAAATTTAATGGTATTCCGAAAGGAAAAGAAAAAAACAGATTATATGAACCTGTTGTTATGGAAATGATGGAACCTCTTACAGGAGTATTAAAAGAACTTGTAGAAGAAGCAGAAGAACAATTTGCAAAAGGTGAAATAAATTCAATAGATTATGAAGAATTAAGAAAAAAAGCAAAAGAAATAGAAAGTAGCACTTAGAAATAGAGTGCTTTTTATATGCCTTAATAGTTTAAGTAGGTGCAATTCCTACAAAGGCACTTTAAGTCGACTATGTCGGCTTTTTTCGTGTGTCATAGCAACGATAAGACTAGAAAATATTTTAATTCACACATGGACGTGACCATGTAAAAAATACGAAGGAGGAAAAATATGAAACGTGAATTTTTAGAAGGATTAGAACTTGATAAGGAAACCATTGATACTATAATGGCTGAGTATGGTAAAACCACTCAAGGACTTAGAGAGGAAAGAGATAATCTAAAAACACAAGTTGAAGATGCTAACAAAGAAATTCAATCTTATAAAGATATGGATATTGATAGTATCAAAAAATCTGCAGATGATTGGAAAACAAAATATGAAGAAATGGAAGCCAATCAAAAAGCAGAAAAAGAAAAGAGTATTAGAAATGAAAGAACTAATGCTTTTTTTAATGACATTAAATTTGCAAGTGAAAGTGCAAAGGCAGGAGTAATAGCACAATTTAATGAAAAAGACTTTAAGTACGATGAAGAAACTAAGAAATTTTTAGGTGCTAATGAGTGGCTTAAAGACTTAAAAGAAAAGGATAGTGGTGCTTTCCTTAGCGATGTTGCAAATCCTAAATTTACAACTAGCCCAACAGCGCCAACAAATGATAGTTCTCTAGACAAAATTTTACATGCTATGGGACTAGATGAAAAAAAATAAAAATTGGAGGAATAAAAAATGAATAGTATTGAATTATTTAAAAAAAATGCCCCAGAACTTTTAGATAAAGTTTATAAGGCAGCAAGCACAACATCAGATTTTGATATAAATGGTGATTTAGTCAAAGCTGGTGCAAATGCTAATGAAATTATTGTACCTAAATTAGAAATGGATGGTTTAGGTGATTACGACCGCAATAGTGGTTATTTAGATGGAGATGTTACTCTAACTAATGAAACAGTTAAATATAATTATGAACGTGGTAGAAAGTTAAAAACTGACACTATTGATAATGAGGAAACAGGCGGAGTTATCATGGCTAATATGTCAAGCGAGTTCTTAAGAACAAAAGTTGTTCCTGAGGTGGATGCAGTTAGATATGCAACATATGCTGCATTAGATGACATTACAGATGTTGCTGTAAATGGTGTTGAATATAAAACAGGTGATGAGGTTTTAAAGGCACTAGAAGATGCAATGACACAATTAGATAATGATGAGGTTCCTGAAGAAGGAAGATATCTAAGAATTAGTCCAACATTATTATCTATGGCAGAGTTTGTATCAAGAACAACAAATAATGATATTTTAAAGAAGTTCGCTCAAGTAAAGAAAGTACCACAAAGTAGATTTTTAACAAAAATTGAGTTAAGAAGTGGTAAGGATTTAGATGGCGAAAGAATTGGTGGTTACAAGAAAGTTGCTGATACTTTTGAAAAAACTGCTGATACATCACTTACAACTGGTAAAACTTACTATACAAAATCTGGTGATACTTATACAAAAGTTGAAACTCCTAATGTTTCTAACATAGGAAATTACTATGAAATGACTAAAATTGGAAGCAGAGATATTAACTTTATGATTATTCACAAGCCAGCAATGTTACAATACACAAAACATGCTAAAATGAAAATCTTTACTCCAGAATCTGATGATAATGGAGATTTCTATAGAATGTTATATAGAATTTATGGATTAAATGATGCATATGAAAACAAACGTGCTGGAATAGCAGTATCTCATAAGTAGGTGAAAATATGGGAAAAATCATAGGAAACAAAAAAATGCCTGTAATTTCATATTCACAAGAAGAGGTGAAGGAAATTACAAACGAATTAAATGCAAAGATAGTTGAACTAACTGAAACAAATGTTAAATTATCTGAGGAAAGAGATATATTAACTGAAACAAATGTTGAATTAAATGCAAAGATAGTTGAACTAACTGAAGCACTTGAAAAGAAAAATAAAAAAGATTCTGATAAAGAATCTAAGTAGGAGGTGTAAGGTATGCTAACTAAATTAATAGATTATAATTATTATTCTAAAGTATATGGAGGTTCTAGCATACCTGAATCTTCATTTGATAAATATTCTACAAAATCAAGTTCACAAATCAATTTATTCACTTCTAATAGAATTACTGATGATAATATAACTGAAAGTATTAAAAATGCAGTATGTGAAGTTGCCGAGTTGATATATAATCAAGAAATGCTTGTTAATAAAATAGAAGATGATTCCAAAGAAGTAGCAAGTGAAACTGTAGGACCTCATTCTAAATCATATGTTAACAAATCAAATCTTAAATCTCAAAGAATATTAACAAAAGAAGAGTTAAACAAAGAGTGTTATCGTATATGTTATACATATATATCGAATACTGGCTTAATGTTTAGAGGTTAATATGTTTCCACATACAATTACTATATTTAATCTTGTAAACGATATATATAATAGAAAAGTTGTACATAATGTATTTTCACATACTGATAAAATAATTTCACAAGAGGGAAAAGGTGAAAAATATACTTCTGCACATAGAGTTATTTTTTCGGAAAATGCATTAAATGATTACTTAACTATTGACGAGTATAATAAATTAAGCGATAAAACTAATAATTTTACTCTAAAAAACAATGATTTAATTGTCATAGGTGAATTTAAAGAAATAAAAGAATTAGTAGATGTAACCAAAACAAATGTTGATTATTTTTTAATTAAAACTATTTCAGACAACCGATATGGGTCTTTAGATTTACAAAACATAGAGGTAACAGATTGATTATTAAGGCGAAATTGGATTTGCCAATTGATGATTTAATAAAGTCATTAGGATTAAACGAAAGAGGAAGAGTACAAAAGTATATTGATAGTTTTGTATTAAATCACTCAAAGCCATATGAACCTGGAAAACATATTCATGATTCCGGTAAAATTGCCACTGACATAGGAAGCGGTAAAGTTATATGGAACAGTCCTGATGCAAATTATCTTTATGAAGGCAAATTAATGGTTGACCCAAAAACACAAAAAGGTGCTTTTTTTTCGCCTGATTATGGTTACTGGAGTAGACCTAATACTGCCAAGATAATGGACCCAAATGATAGAGATTTAATCTATCATGGAGGCGGATTAAAAGGTTCACATTGGTTTGATAGGATGATAAATGCAGAAATGGAAGATTTATTAAAAGGTATTTCAAAAACAATAGGTGGTGATAAGTTGTGAGTAAGAATAAAGCAATAATTGATTGTATAAAAGAATATTTTAAAACATGCCCACATTTAAGTGAACTCGCAAAAATTAATGTTGATTACTTAAATATTGAATCTAAAGACTGTGAGTATTGGTCAATAGAACAAGAAGAGGCACCTATAATACTAGGAAAAAATGTACTAGGTACGAAAACGCATAGACAATGTCAATTTTTGATTGCAAGTCGTGCTTTTTTTAACCCTTTGAAAGATACTCAAAATATTGAAAATTTGCATTTGTTTGAAAAAATTGCTGAGTGGGTATATCAAAACAATAAAAAAAAAATATATCCTGAATTGAACGATAATGAGATACCAACATCATTAGAAGTAATTACAGGAGGTTTTTTATATGGAACTGATAGAACTAACACAATAGCAAGATATCAAATGAATTGTAAATTATTATATGACAAGGAGGAAAGATAGTATATGTCATTAAGTTTATTAGATGGTAATAATCAATTTAATCGTGAGGACCATATAACAATGTTCAATGCAAATATCACTTCATGTGATGAGAGTGGTATTGTTTATGGTGAAACACCTTCATGGGTCCCATTTGGCGAGGATAATGATGAAATTACTCGTGAAATGAACAACGAAATAGAATCGAAGAAAAATGTACTTGGTAAGAATAAAATCGACCATACAAAAGGCGCTGATACAACAGAAATAGATCCTATTGCAATCCGTGGTAATGATACTTTATCAAAAATACTATATATGATGTTTAAATATGGTTTAGTTGGAGATAAAGCAAAATTACAATGTATGGAAGTTACTTTAGGTGATAAACAAACTGATGGTTCTTATGGTGCATTTACTGAAGATGCAGTAGTTGATTTGAAGAGTTGGGGTGGAGATACAACAAAAATCAATGCACCTATAACTTTAAACTGGAAAGGTAACAAAACACACGGAACATTTAATGCCACAACAAAAACATTTACAAAAACAACAGAAGCATAGAAGGGGGCATTTAAGCCCTCTTTATTTTTAATTTTTATAGGAGGAAAATTATGAGTTTAATAGTAAAAAATAAGTTTGTAGTTGAAGATATCATAGATGAAAAAGGTATGAAAATCGGGGAATTAAAGTTTAATCCAAGTGATAGTAGAATAATGAATAAATTATCACAAATTATCACAGATGCCACAAGCTCTATGAATAAAATAAAAAATATTGGAAATGTAGCAGATCTATCTAATAAAAAATTAGAAACAATAGAAGATTTTGAAAATGTGCAATCCGATATAGAAAAAATTTGCAAGGGTATTGATATTGAATCTGAGTTGATAGACAGAATATTTGCAAATTTAAATGAGGTATTTGGTAAAGAAACAATAGAAATATTTACTGGTGGTACACAAGATATTGATTTGTTAATACCACTTTTGGAATTTGTTATGCCATATGTTAAAGAAGCAAGACAAAAAGGTGTAAACAAGTATATAAAAAATAATAAATTAGAAGAATTTGATGTGTTAGAATGAGCAACATATTAACAACTAATTTACCAAAAAAAATAAGAATAAATGGTAATTTGTATGATATTAATTATGATTATAGAACAGTAATTAATATTTTAATAGCATTTGAAGATGAAAATCTAACTCAATATGAAAAACTTTATATAATGGTTAAAAATTTATATAAAGATGATATTTCTGATGACGAATTTGCAGAAGCATGTGAAAAGGCGATAAGGTTCATAGATTGTGATAAGAAATATACAACAAAAACATCAGATAAGCGAATTTATTCTTTTGAAAAAGATGGTGGATACATTTTTAGTGGAATTAATTCTACACACCATATTGATATAGAAGAAAAAAGAGATTTGCATTGGTGGAAATTTATGGATTTCTTTATGGATATGAATCCAGATTGCATGTTTGGAGAGATAACTTATTATAGAACAAGAAAAAATGAAGGTAAGTTAACAGATGAAGAAAAAAAGCAATACAGAAAGATAAAAGATATTATTGATTTAGAAGATTCAAAACCTCGTGAACAATCGGAAGCAAGAAAACAATTCTTTGAAGAATTTTATAAAAAATAAAAATAAGGAGGTGTTATATGTCTGGCTATTAAAAGAGAAGTAGTTGTAGATACAAAATTAAAATACGAAAAAATACAAAAAGACTTTAAAAATCTTGAAAAAGATACTGAAAGTTTAATTAATAAATATAACAAGTCGGTTGATTCGATAAAAAAACAAGAAAATGCACTTGATAAAGTAAAAGCAAAATATGAAGAATTAAAAGTCTATGCTGATGCGGGCGTCTTAAAAACAAGTGGAAAACAAAAAGAATATATAGATACTATTCATCAAATGGATTCTATGAAAGGGAAATTAAAAGATACTAAGGCAGAAGCAAATCATTTAAAAGATGAGATACAAAAATCTTTGAAAGCAAAATTAATAAAAAAATATGGTGAAGGATTTGCCGATCTATGTGAGAAAACAGATTCATTTAAATCGAAAATGACTAAACTCATATTAACTGTAGCAGTGTTAAATCTTATCAGAAATAAATTATCTGATATGCGAAACGGGTTTGTTAATTTGCTTAAATCTAATACTGAATTTAGTAACAGTTTAGGTAGAATAAAAGCAAATTTAATGACTGTCTTTGCACCAATATACAACGCTTGCTTGCCTGCGATTAATACATTAATGACAGCACTTTCTAAGTTGACTGGTACAATTGCAATATTTGTATCGGGTTTATTTGGAAAAAGTATTGAAGACACACAAAAAGATGCGAAAAAGTTATCTAAACAATTAGATAATGTAGGCAAAAGCGGAAAGAAAGCAAGTGGTTCTCTTGCAAGTTTTGATAAACTAGAAGTTTTATCGGATAACTCTTCAAGTGAAAGCACATCGGGTAGCAATGCTGTTGTGCCTAATTATAATAGCGAAATTCAATTTAGTGAAAAACTATTAACCGTATTAAATAAAATCAAAGATTTTATTGTTGAAAACAAGGAACCGCTGGTAGCATTTTTAATAACTGTCATAGGTTTGATAGGTTTGATAAAATTAATAAGAATTATAAATGAGATAAATACAGTTACTGGTGTTTTAAAACCACTTATGACATTCTTATCAGCACATGCTACTACAATAGGTGGAATACTTGCGATTGTGGGTGGTTTAATAATATTTATTGATGGTATTATTAGATATTTACAAGATCCTACATGGGAGAACTTTGGAAAGATACTTTTAGGTGTAGGGGTTATTGCAGCAGGGGTATTTTTAATATTTGGTGGTTTCCCAGCACTGATTACAGCTATTATAGGAATAATAATTGCTTTGGGATTAGCGATATACAAAAATTGGGAAAATATAACAGAAACTCTTGGAAAAGTTGGTGATTGGATATATGAACATATAATTAAACCAATCGCTGACTTTTTTGTTGGGCTATGGAATGGAATAATCGGAGGGGTCAAATCAACAGTGAACTGGATAAAAAGTGCTTTTTCCTCTATAGTAAGTTTCTTTTCGAATATTGTTTCTAAAATAGTAACGTTGTTTAGAAATATAGGTACAAAAGTTGGAAATGCCATTTCTGGAGCATTTAGAGTTGTAATAAATGGAATATTAGGTGCTATAGAAAGTATACTTAATTTTCCAATTAAATCAGTAAATAGATTAATTGGAGTTATTAATAAAGTTCCAGGAATTAACATTGGTACATTACCAACATTTAATTTACCACGATTAGCAAAAGGTACTGTTATACCACCAAGACAAGAATTTGCTGCAATACTTGGAGACCAAAAACACGGAACAAATATTGAAGCACCACTTGAAACTATCAAACAAGCAAATAGAGAGGTTATGCAAGAATTTTTAGGAACATTATCTAATTTAAATAATGGTGAAAGAGAGATTGTATTAAGAAACTTAACATTTGTATTACAATTTGGAACTGGTAATAATTTCCAAAAATTGGTAATAGACAGCATTAGATTATCGGAGAAAGAATTAGGAAGGCAATTGTTGCTTGCTTAGGGAGGAAAAATATGGACAAAATAAAAATAATAAATCCAAAAGATAGTACTGATTATTTTGAAATTCCTTGGGAGTGGTTGCCACAAGGGACACAAGGACCAACTTTAAATGATTTAGAAGCAACAGCGGAAAGAGGTAAATCGAGTGGTTATTTAAGCCGTGTTCGATGTGCAGAAATACCTGCTGCAACACTAGATATTGATGAAAGATTAACTCAACAACAAATATATCCTATGTTAAAATTATTAAAATTAGTTAAAGTTAAAATTTACTACTTTGAAAAATATTTAAATAAATTTGTTACAAGAGAATTTTATGCTAAAAAACCTAATCCTAAATATTGGGAAATTCCTGAAAATAACAATACAGATAATATAGTATATGACAAATTCACAATTGAATTTTCTGGTTACGGAGATGTTAATTAATGGAATATTCTAGTATAGAAACTAAAATGCTTCAATCTTTTGAGTATGAAACAACAGTAAATAATGATGGAAATATTTTAGGAATATGTGAATTAGGTAAAGCAAAAATTCAGTTAATAAATGAAAATAATAGTTATAGTACATATAAGGATTCATGGATAAGTACACCTCATGGGTCCTTTTATATTTATGATGTGAAACCAGTACAAGAAAATGTAACTATAGAATTAAGTTGTTATGATATCAAATATAAACTTGATACACCTTATGACAGCGCAAAACATACATTTCCATGCACGTTAAAAGAGTGGAGAAACTCTATATTTAATGATTGTGGTGTTACTTATGACAATACTGATTTTCCAAACAGTGATTTAACTTTGTCGGAAGAACCATATCTTGATGATGGAATTACTAATAGAAATGTAGTTGCTTTAATTGCACAAGCAGGAGCAAGCATTGTTATAACTGATAACCAAGATAAATTTTACTTTTCTTGGTTTAACGATACAATTCATAATGTTATAGATTGGCTAGAATTAACTACCGAAAAAAATCCAACAAAATCTGTAAATTTTCTTGTTTTAAGTCGTGGTGATGCAGGTGATGATTACTATTATCCATTGACTATACCTGAAAATAAAGTTGAATTTAAAATAGATAGTAATTATATACTTGATCCGCAAGATACTACGAGTGAAACTGATTTGAGAGCAACAACAATAATTCCATTATACAATCGTATAAATGGTTTTTCTTATATTATTTATTCTATGAGAACCCAATTTATCGAAAATAAACTAACTTTAAAATTAGGCGATAAAATTAAATATAAAGATGTTTATGGAAATGAATTTACTTCTTATGTAATGAGTAAAAAAATCACCTGGCTAGGTGGTGATTTAACTGACTCAGATAATTACGAATTGATGATCTCAGCAAGCAAAATAAATGAAACATCAACTGAAGTGTCATATAAGAAAAAAGATGTTAACAAATCAGTTATAGAGTTATCAAGGAAAACTGATAAAGCAATGGGAATAATAAAAGATGCAGTTAAAAAAGTTGATGATCTAACAGATTACATTAAGACAAAGCAAGAAACATCAAGCATAGAATTGCTTAAAACACCTGATAGTACGGGCGCAATAAATAAATTATCAATTAAAAACTTCAATTTACAAACGTTGTATCCAGACATGGCATATCCATCTGATTATACTTATCCGGGCGTATTAAACTTTTACACATTAATAATATCAAACGAAAAAGTTGTTTATAGTCCATCACTTCCAACAGCCAACAACCAAACTGAATTGTATAATGTCGGTGGAATTAGTGGTAAATTTTATCGATGTATTGATAATGTATGGACAGAAGAAACAAATTTAGACAATATAAAATTTATATATATTAATTCACCATTCCCGTTGCAAACATTAACGACAACAACAGGTGATACTGTTTATGATGAGTTAATTTTTGAAGATAATCAAGTATCTATAATACAAAGATTAGATTATGATGAAGAAAATAATCTCGAAGTATTAGAAACACCAGTAACTTACAATTTGGGTGAAATGCTAGTACCAACTTTTGAAACTAATACTTATATTACGATGAAGTATTGGACTAATCTAAATTATGAATGTACATATATTGAAAAAAATGAGTTTACTTCTTCATTTACAACCAAAAATGAAACAAATGCTTTAATGAGTATTACGAATGAAATAAATTTAAAAGTTGAAAACAAATGTGGGAAAGATGAAGTAGTAAATCAGTTAAACATTAGTAAAGATTTAATTGAAATAAAAGGTAATAGATTTGTACTTGATGCTGACAATATCAAAATTGACAAATTTGGAAATATTTTATTGTCTAATGGAGCTAAGGTATTAGGTGAATATGGTTTACTTTCTTCAATAATAGTAGAGAGCAATATAATGTCGAGAAGCTTTATAGGTGGTAATATGATACTTCCTATGGGATATTCACAATATGAAGAAACTAGCAGTGGTTCAATAACGACGATAAAAGATTCATTACAGTTACAATTTACAATTCCAAAAGGTTTTAAAATAATGAGTGCATTTATATTGTTAGAGCATATGCCAACAAAATATAAAGATGGTACAACATTAAAGTACACTGGTACATCAAAAAATCTAAAACTATATAGAGCAACTAATTATTCAGCCGGTACTTTTGTAATGGATATAACACGTTATGTAACTAATAATAGTGAAATAAATTATTCAGAAGTTCCTAACGCTTTTGGAGTAAATGGATTTAGCGGTTCAAGTTCAGGTTATACAAGTAAACAATCAATAAATATAAAAGATTTTATAACAACTTCAGATACTGAAGATTCATTTAATATGTTCAAAATAGAAACTTCTAATTCATTAGTTACAAGTTTAGCCGCAATGTATCAAAACACAGGAGCATGCAAAGCAACACTGATGATAATGGGATATTCTAGTTTTGAATAAAAAATAAATTAAATAGGAGGAAAAAATATGATAACAAACGTAAGTTCATTACTTACTTACTTACTTACTTACTTACTTACTTACTTACAGGGAAGGAGGTGCAGTTATTTAATAATTGTACCTCTTATGAGAAAGGGGGCAAGGCATAAAAATATTACTTGCTCTCTAAGAGGTGCATGTCTATGAGTTTGAAAAATTACCCAGATATGACAACACCACTAAATGCAGAAAACTTAAAATTACAACCAAAAACAGCAAAAACAATAAGTGATAACGATGTTTATAGTTGTAATTATATAAATGCTAATACAATTCCAATGATAAACTTTAGTGGAGATTTTAACGATTATAAAGAAACCGCTATAGGTCAATGTCAAATGTCTGCTAATAAGCCACCAACGGATGCAAATTATTTTTATGGAACAGTAATAGCGATAAAGTTTGGAAGTGCTTATTGCAGTCAACTTGCAACCGATATTAACACTGGAAAAATGTATAATAGAGTATTAATAAATGGCAGTTGGACAGCATGGAAAGAAGTTCAGCTAAATGCTTTATAAAAAAAATAGAGGGCAAGATTAAATGCCGAAAATGTGGAAAAAATCAATTTTACAGATTATCCAAATACGGATAAACCTATCAATGCGGAAAATTTAAATCAAATGCAAAACAATATAGAAAACGAAATAAAAGAAAGCAGATTAAAAAGTGCTATATTAGTTGCATTAAGTGAAAATAAAAGTTTAACTGTTTCGACTGCGTGGAGTGATATTACAATACCATTTAACAAGGTTTTAAGAAAAATCGGAGATGGTTTTTCACTTAATACTTCAACAGGTACCATCACAGCATCCGAAAATGTAAAAAATGTAAAAGTTACAATTGGAGTAAGGGTTAATAACAATATTTCGGGTAATGTATATCCAAGAATTTATAGCCAATCAGGAATTTCTAACTTTACAGGAAGTGGAGATAAAAATTCTGGTCAAATAAAAAATGAAACAATTGATAAATGTGATACTTCAAAAACTATTCAAGGTGGCTTTAGATGTAGTGCTACTGGCGAAGTGATAATTACTGGTTCAGAACAATATACTTATATGCTAGTAGAAGAATTATAACTCATAGATTTAATTTAAATAACAAAATAATATGAAAGATTTTATAAATTATCCAAATAAAACAACACCATTAAATAGCGATAATTTAAAATTACAAGAAAGTGGTTCAAATGAAAATGGCAATTGGATTAAGTATAGTGACGGTACTATGAAAACATACCAAAATGTGGATATTACATTATCTGTTACTGAAGCGTGGGGTGGAATATTTGTAGGAAATTATGCAACACCAATTAATTTTCCTCAAACTTTTAAAGAGCCACCAGAAGTGCTAATTGATTTAAAGTTTACTCAAGGTGCTGGTTGGCGAGTTGACTGGGATTTTCCTGTTATAACTAATTCCAGTATTAAAAATATTGGGGTTGGAAGAGGGACTTCTACTGATACGTCAAAATTTAAGGCCACAATTTTTGCAATAGGAAAATGGAAATAATAAAGAAAGGATAAAGAAAATGGAAAAAATAAAGAAGTATAAAGAAATATATGCATTTATTACAATAATCATTGGAATTTTATCTGGTGCATTTGTGATTTTACATAATATTTTAAATAAATATGATGAAATACTAGATAATTTAAAAACAACACAACAAATGAGTTTAAAATCGGTTATATGGAATGATAATATTCCACTAGCTGAAAGGTCATCTGCTTGTGACGTATATTTAAGTAATAGTTATAATAGTTTAACAAAAAAACATTGTGAAATGATTCTGAAGGAGGAATAATTATGATTAAAATAATAATTGGTTTAGTAAGTGTTATGTTAGCAAATGTTTTACTAGGAGTAACACTTGCTAAGTTAAAACAAGAATTTAAAAAAGAAAAACTATTGAGTGGCTTAGTAAAATATTTGGGAATAATCTTAGGTGTATCACTTATGTATTTAACAGGTTATTTAAATCCGGATATTGTAGTTGCAAATATAAATAACGTAGAAGTTAATTTAATGACTGGTATAGAAGTTTTATTTATTTCAGGTATAATTTACTATGGTATGCAAGATTTAATTAAATTGAAGAATTTATTAGGATTATCAAACGATATTACTCCCACCGATGAAGGGAGAGGATAAAATGCAAAGAGCGATATTTCCGATACTAAAAACTTGGGAAAGTCAATCTATGTATACTGGTTCTCATACAGATACAAAGGCAATAGATTTTGGAGTTTTAAATCCATACAATGACAAAGAACTAAAAGCACCTTTCGATGGTAAAGTGGTACATGTGGATCCACAAAATCTGGGAGGAGGAATAGCATTCGAAAGTTTAAATAAAGTTAAGTATGTGAATGGTACAGAAGATCATATGACTTTGTGGACAGGTCATGATAATAACCCGCCAAAAGTAGGTACTATATTTAGACAAGGAGAAGTATATTCCCACATGGGTACGGCTGGTGGTGTAGCAATACATTGTCATTTAGAAGTACAAAAAGGTAAATTTAAAATGCCTACAAAGATTACTTCGCAAGGAGCATATTTATTAGATAATGCAGTAGAACCATTTAATGCTTTATTCTTAAATAAAGATGGTTTGATTAAATATAGTAAATACAAATGGACATCATTACCGAAAATAGAAGTAACGACAGTTGTAGAAAGAAATGAGAATATATCTCAAATAAGAGTAATAGTCGATAATTTGAGAGTTAGAGCAGAACATAGTACAAATAATAGTAGTGTAATCGGTTTTGTTCAAAATAAAGGTATTTATAATGATTTAGAAACTTATAATGATGGAACTTATATATGGCATAGAATAGATAAAGAACAATGGATTGCTGATAATGGAGAGTGGTTAGAGGTACTACCAGTTACTGACTACAAGAAATTATATGAAAGTAAGCTTAGTATGATTGAAAGTTTAAACAAACAAATTTCGACACAAAATGACACGATAAATAATTTAAATGAAAAATTAAGTAAAATTAATGAATTATCAAGAATATGAAAACAAGTAGGGAATTAACTCTACTTGTTTTTTTTATGCATATAAATATAATTCATGCCGAACACTCTTATAAACTCTTCTTTAGTGCCTATATTCTTTTCAAAATAAGTTTGTGCTTTTACTTTCCAAAAATTTATATACTCATAGTTGTTAGTTATATCTCTATGACATTTTTCACACAAAGGTATTACAAAACCATATTTAATAGAATTGGATCTATTTCTTCCTGGAAAAAGTTCATGCTTGTCTATATGACCATAAATCGAGCCACATTTGATACATTTAGATAGATTAGGTGTAAATATACTAAATCTATCTTTTTCTTTTCTAGAACGAGTTTTTGTTATTTTAGAAATAGATTTATAAGTTTTATATTCTTTACTATTACACTCTCGATAACATGTAAGAGATACATTTTGCTTTTTTAATGAACAATAGAAATAATAATGTCCTTTTTTGGATTTTTTTCTTAAGTATTTACAATTCATACTATCACCTCGATTTCACATCTAGATGACGACTAAAATGAATAATAAATATTACTAATGAGAGAGAATTACAAAGGTATAATTCCTTATTTTATAAGGGTTTGTAAAATTTCAAGGGTGTATCTAACTTTTCCCTTATTCTCCACCATTAGATAATTAACCCTTATTTTATAAGGGTTTTTATT
>ERZ779840.713-NODE-713-length-36026-cov-3.949904_pt1 | contig 36026 bp, 45 predicted proteins | sample MGYA00511561_ERZ779840 | MGnify/ENA primary metagenome ERZ779840 (study PRJEB29588, sample SAMEA2162036) | human gut metagenome | biome: human gut; feature: human-associated habitat; material: faeces | place: Denmark | collected 2008/2010 ...
AACCTACTTCCAGCCTCAGCAGGCAGCGCCGGGATGGCTGGGGATTATCAACAGCTTCTTCGGGGACAACATTGCGGTCTGCATGGATCCGCATCCCGGGGAGCTGCGGATGGAGAGCGGCGAAGCCGGTGCAAAGCTCGCTTTCGAGACGATCTTCGGCAAGGCGGCAGGCGTGGGTCTGTTTGTGCTGGTCGTTATCTCCTGCCTCGGCACGCTCAACGGCCTGATGCTTGCCTCCACGCGCGGCATGTACGCCGTCGCAGTGCGCGGTCAAGGCCCGAAGCCCAGGGCTTTTGCGGAGGTCAGCCGTTATACGAACATACCTGCCAACTCCGCAATCGTCGGACTGCTCATGTGCGCATTCTGGCTGGTGTTCTTCTATGGTGCAAACCTCGTCGATCAGCCATGGTTCGGCGTTATTGCCTTCGACTCCTCCGAGCTGCCCATCATCACGATCTATGCTGTATATCTGCCGATCTTCCTGCGCATGATGATTACCGAAAAGAATCTGCACCCCTTCAAGCGCTTCGTCATGCCGGCGCTGTCGATTCTGAGCTGCATCTTTATGATCGTCGCCGCAATCTTCGCGCATGGCATGGGCGTCGTGTGGTATCTGATCGTTTTCGTGGTGTTTATGCTGCTGGCCGCGCCGTTCTACCGCAAAAACCCCGTTAAATAGCAACATACTGCCGCTCGAAGGTGTCTTTCGGGCGGCATTTTTTACAGAAAGTGTTGCAAAATTTCCACATATGTGGTAACATTGATGACAGTTGTTTCAACATTGTAAACCATCAAAGGACGGTCCTGCGTATGAAACGGCGCATCATGTGTCTGCTTCTTACTCTGCTATTCCTCGCGACGCTGCTGCCCCTCCCGCAAGCCGAGGCTGCACACCTGCGCGTGTCTCTCTCCGACCTGCGCGAGAAATTCCCCAACGGAACATACTGGAACCATCACAGCGGCTACAACAATCCCAACGGGTATTCCACAACGCCCTGCGGGCATTTGCACGGCAACTGCGATTACTACGGCGGCTGCGGCTGCAACTCCTTTGACAACGCCATCCAGTGCATGGGCTATTCCTATAAGCTCGGCTATGACTACTACGGCACCTCCGTGAAAACCTGGCCGAAAGCATATAGCCTTGCAGATTTGAAGCCGGGCGATGTTGTTCGCATCAACGGTGACCGGCATTCCCTGTTCGTCACCGCCGTAACCGACACCACGGTTACATACACCGACTGCAACATGGACAAGCACTGCGGCATCCGCTGGGATGTTGTGGTCTCTCGCTCCTACCTGGCAAGCCTCCTGACCTATGTATCTGTTGCGCCCTACGCTGCAGTCGAGGGTTTCCCGCCCACCGACCCCGGGTTTCAGAATACGCAGAACGTCTATCGCCAGTATGAAACGGTCAACCTTCGCTGGAACGAAATCGAGGACAACGAGTCCTATCACCTGACCATATCCGTTGACGGTGAGGAGCTGTTCACCCGCAACTTGAGCACTTCCCTCGCCTTTGCGCTGCGTCTCGACCACGCGGGAAGCTACGAGGCCGTGCTCAGCGGCACAAATGAATACGGGGAATCTGAACAGGCCGAGTACGGCTTCACCGTTTTGCCCGCAAGCCAGCCCGGTACGGTCTGGCTGACCGCGCAGGAAAAGCCCCTGTGGGTGCAGCGCGGCTTAGATCTTCTTTCCCTTGACCGCAAACTCGGTGCCCCCGCTTCTCAAACTGATCCCGCATTGTCGTTGAATCGCGCGGCACTGGCGACGCTGCTGTGGCGTTCGGCCGGTCAGCCTGAGACGACCTCCGCCGGCGCGAATGCACAGTGGTATTCCGGCGCAGCCGCATGGGCGCAGAAAATGGGCTTCTTTGATAAAGACACTGCCTTTGACCCGGATGTCAGCGTCACGCGCGAACAGCTTGCTGTGATCCTCTACCGTTTCGCCTCGCGCTTTGCCTCGATTTCCGGCACGAAGGCCGATCTGAGCGTCTATCCTGACGCGGCAAGCCTCAGCCCCGGGGCCGAGGATGCTATGGGCTGGGCGGTCGCTGCAGGGCTTCTCGCCAGCACCTCCGGCGGCGGTGTGGTGTATCTCGCACCAAAGGATGCCGTGACCGCCGAAGATGCCATGTTCGCGCTGGCCCTTCTCCTTCGCCCTGCCGCTTCCATGGAACACATCGCGCAGCATCAGAACCTCGAACAATAACGCAAATCGACCGACGATCCCCTGTCGGTCGATTTTTTATTTAGAATTATAAAAAACTCTTGACAAATGTGTATCTATGTATTAGTATATTAGCACACTAGTTCATGGAGGTGAGCAAATGAGCTGGAAACTGGACGCAGACCGACAGATTTGGTTGCAGCTCATGGAAATTCTGACCCAGCGCGTGGTCTCCGGCGAGTATCCGCCCGGCGAACGCATTCCGTCCGTCCGCGACCTTGCGGCCGAAGCGGGCGTCAACCCGAACACCATGCAGCGCACGTTGGCGGCGATGGAAGACGAGGGTCTTTTGACTTCTCAGCGCAACACCGGCCGCTATGTCACGCAGGACGCCGCGCTGCTGCACGCAAAGCGCGATGCCCTTGCACAGAAAGAACTCGCACTGTTTCGCGAAAAAATGAAGCTGCTCTGCTACACTGAGCAGGAAATCAAAGAATTATTGTCAAAGGAGGAAACCCATGAATGACCTTGTTGTTTGCAGCGGCCTGACCAAGCGGTTCGGCACGCTGACGGCGCTGGACCATGTTGATCTGCGCCTGAGCTCCGGCCGCATCATCGGCCTACTCGGCCCGAATGGCTCCGGAAAAACGACGCTCATCAAGATTCTGACCGGTCTGCTCCGCCCGACGGAAGGTACCGTGCAGATTGCCGGCTTCCCAATCGGCCCAAAGAGCAAGTCCGTGGTCAGCTATCTGCCCGACCGGATGTTTTACGCAAACTGGATGAAAACCATCGACCTGATCGACCTGTTCGCAGACTTTTACGCCGACTTCCGGCGCGATCGCGCCGAGGCGATGTGCAGTGCGCTGGGCATCGGTGAGCGCGCCGCCATCAAGAGCATGTCCAAGGGCACGCAGGAAAAGCTCCAGCTCATTCTTGCGATGAGCCGCGACGCGAAGCTCTATCTGCTGGACGAACCGATCGCAGGTGTCGATCCTGCAGCACGCGACTTCATCTTGCAGACGATCCTTACGAATTACTCGCCCGAGAGTACCATTCTTCTCTCCACGCACCTGATTGCCGACATTGAGCCGGTGCTCGACGAAGCCATCTTCCTGCGCGGCGGACTGGTCGTGCGTCACGACTCGGTCGATCACATCCGTGAGGTCGAAGGAAAATCCGTGGACGAGGTGTTCCGTGAGATCTTCCGCACCATTCCCTATGGAGGTATGTGGCATGCTGAGTAAACTTTTGAAATACGATCTGCGCGCCAACATCAAAATCTTCCTGTTCATCTGGCCGGCCATGCTCGCAGTCGCAGGCTTGCAGCGTCTGCTGCTTGGTCTTGAGGTCGATAATTTCCTTGGTAAGTTCCTCGTCGCGCTGTTGACCGTGCTGATGCTCTTTTCCATGGCGGCCGTGGTCGTCCTGTGCTTTATCATCTGCGTCATTCGCTTCTATTCGGGACTCCTGCGGCGCGAAGGCTACCTGATGTTCACGCTTCCTGTCAAGCCTTGGCAGCTTCTCGTCTCCAAGCTCATTGCTGCAATGCTCACGATTATCCCGTCCTGCGTTTTCGCCTACTTTGGCTCTGCATTGATTCTCTCGGGCACGACAAACGACGTCTGGAACACGATGTTCAACTTCAAGGAGTTCTTCGGGTTACACCCGATCAACGGCTGGACGCTTCTACTGGCTGCACTGACCATACTGGCCACTCTGGCGAACATGATCCTGCGGGTGTACTTCGTTTCCTGCCTTGGTCACCTGTTCCGCCGTGCGCGCATTTTCCTGTCGATCCTGTTCTATTATCTGATCGGTATTCTGATACAGGTTGCTGCCGTGATCTCGCTGGTATCGGTCACGACCGGACAGGAGCTTCCCTTCACGGACGCCCTTTGCACCTGGTTCACCGGACTGAGCTTCAACGGCACGATGTGCGTTTTCTTCGGCGGCCTGTTGCTGATCAATGCCGCGATTGGCTGCGTCTATTTCTTCGTCTCCGAGGCGATCCTGCGAAAGCGCCTGAATCTGGATTAAATGATAAAAACAGCGCCGAGCAAAAGCTCGGCGCTGAAATTTTGCGATTATGGGAAATTACTTGCCCATGTTCATCTGCGCAGCGACCTCGGCGGCGAAGTCTTCCTGCTTCTTCTCGATGCCCTCGCCCTTTTCGAAGCGAACGGCGTCAATGAACTTGACGGAGCCGCCAAGCGCCTTGGCAGCGGAATTGACATACTGCTCGACGGTCATGGAGCCGTCCTTGACGAAGGCCTGCTGCATGAGGCAGTTTTCTTCGTAGAACTTGTTGATCTTGCCGGCAGCGATTTTTTCCTTGACCTGCTGGGGCTTGGAAGCCATCTTGGGGTCATTGTCCATCAGAGCCAGAGCAATCTTCTTCTCCTCCTCGACAACATCCTCGGTGACAAGGCTCTTATCCCAGAAGCGGGGGTTCAGTGCAGCGATCTGCATGGCGATGTCCTTGCCGATGGTGGTAGCATCAATGCCGCCCTCGACAGCCAGGTTGACCAGAACAGCGATCTTGCCGCCCGCATGGACATAGGCCACGGAGGTGTTCTTGTCAAAGCGGACAAAGCGGCGGATCTGCAGGTTCTCGCCGATGGACATAACCTTCTCGGGCAGAACTTCGGAAACCTTCAGCTCGGTACCGGGATACTTGCACTCCTTGAGCGCATCGACGTCGGCGGGGTTGTTCTCCAGCACGACCTGGCAGATTTCCTTGACGAACTCAACAAAGGGAGCGGACTTCGCGCAGAAGTCGGTCTCGCAGTTGACCTCGACCATGGCGGCAACGCCGCACTTGTCGCACACGGTGGCGTAAGCCATACCCTCGGCAGCAATGCGGTCAGCCTTCTTGGCAGCCTTGGCAAGGCCCTTTTCGCGCAGCCATTCGACTGCCTTGTCCATATCGCCGTCGGACTCGGTGAGCGCCTTCTTGCAGTCCATCATGCCGACATTGGTCATTTCACGCAGTTTCTTAACATCAGCAGCAGTAAATGCCATATTTATTTCCTCCTGTATTCTGATAATGCCCGCGAAAGGCGGGCATTTATCGATTGCAAATTATTCCTCGACGGGAGCTTCAGCAGCCTCTGCGGGTGCTTCGGCGGGAGCCTCGGTGTTCGCCTCGCCCTGACGGCCTTCCTGAACGGCGTTGGCCATGGTAGCCACGATCAGGCGGATGGCGCGGATGGCGTCGTCATTGCCGGGGATGACATAGTCGATCTCATCGGGATCGCAGTTGGTATCGACGATGGCAACAATGGGGATGTGCAGCTTGCGAGCCTCAGCGATGGCGTTGCGCTCCTTGCGCGGGTCAACGATGAACAGAGCGCCGGGGAGCTTCTTCATCTTCTTGACGCCGCCGAGGTACTTCTCGAGCTTGGCGATCTCGCCTTCAAGCTTGATGACTTCCTTCTTGGGAAGCATTGCGAAGGTGCCGTCCTCCTGCATCTTGCGCAGCTGGGCAAGACGGTCGATACGGGTGCGCATGGTCTTGAAGTTGGTCAGCATGCCACCGAGCCAACGGGCGTTGACATAGTACTGATCAACTCTTTCCGCTTCTTCCTTGATAGCGTCCTGCGCCTGCTTCTTGGTGCCGACAAACAGGATGTTCTCGCCGTTAGCCGCGAGATCACGGACGAAGTTGTAGGCTTCCTCGATCTTCTTTACGGTCTTCTGCAGGTCAATGATATAAATACCATTGCGCTCCGTGTAGATGTAGGGAGCCATTTTCGGGTTCCAGCGTCTGGTCTGATGGCCGAAATGGACACCAGCTTCGAGCAGGCTTTTCATGGATACGACTACCATTTGTGTGTTCTCCTTTTCGTTCTTACCTCCACGCCGTTCATCTCTCCCGTCCACCGGTCAGCCGGCACTGGGACGGAACATCCGGACGTGTGCGGTTTGTGATTTGCATGCATTTTGCACGCCGTACTATTATATCCTGTGTTTCATCGGATTTCAAGAACTTTTTTGCAGTAAATTAGAAAAATTTATAAAAAAACCGGCACACGGCCGGCGAGTTATGAATTTCTTGCGCTTCATTCTTTAAGCCGCCGCTGCCCTACGGACAAAACAGAGTTCCGGCCTCAAAAAAAGTCCTTCTTCGGGCGCGGGAGCCGAACCTTCTCCAGCTCCGCATCAATGAGTATAATGTCGTCCCCGATCTGCTGGATGCAGTGCCATGGAATGACGAAATCGTCCTTTCGCCCGACCATGCCGAAAAACTTGCACGGTCCCGGCACGACGATCGCCGCAATACGACCATTCTTCAGATCCACCTCGACGTCGGAGACAAAGCCCAGCCGTGCGCCGTCACAGATGTTCACGACCTCCTTGCATTTCAAGCTGGAAAACCGCTTGCCCATACGCTCACCCGCCCTTTCGTCAGAGCGTATGCGTGCAGCGCGTCGGTTATGACACGCAAATGGCCTTGCGGATGCTGGAGATCGCATTTTTTTCAAGGCGTGAGACCTGCGCTTGCGAGATGCCGACCTCCGAGGCGACCTCCATCTGGGTTTTTCCGTCGAAAAACCGCAGTGCCAGGATGCGCCGTTCGCGCTCGCCAAGCGTGGAAATGGCCTCGCGCAGCGCAATGCGCTCCGTCCACTGTTCGTCCGTGTTCTTCGTGTCGCGCACCTGATCCATGACGGTCAGGGGGTCGCCGCCGTCGGAATAGACCGGATCATAGAGCGACACCGGCGCGGAAATTGCGTCCAGCGCGTTCACGACCGTCTCCTCGGGCAGCTCCAGCCGTTTGGCAATGTCGGCAAAGCTCGGCTCTCTGGAATTTTCGGCAAGCATGGCCTCGCGGCACTGCAAAACGCGGTAGGCAGTATCACGCACGCTGCGACTGACGCGCAGCGCGCTGTTGTCGCGCAGATAGCGGCGAATTTCGCCCGCGATCATGGGCACGCCGTAGGTGCTGAACTTTACGTTCAGATCAACGTCAAAATTTGCAATGGCCTTTAATAATCCCACACAGCCGACCTGAAACAGGTCGTCCGGGCTTTCGCCCCGCCCGAGAAATTTTTGGATGACCGACAGCACGAGCCTCAAATTCCCCTCGATAAGCTTCTGACGCGCGGTCTCGTCTCCCGCGCGGCTCAGGCGCAGCAGGCGCACCATCTCGTCGTTTTTGAGCGTTTTGAGCTGCGCGGTATTGATGCCGCTGATCTCGACCTTCCCTTGCATGTCTTGTCCTCCGTTCGCTTGCTACGCATCAGTATTTCCCAAGAATGGGATTTGATACGGCGTTTGCGCTTTTGGCCAGTTGATTCGTGCAAATTCGGCGTTTCTTTGGAGGATTTGACAAAAACCGCATTCAGGGCTTTACAGACGAGAGATTTCATGCTATCATTTGGGCAACGTGTTCTTTAAGAGCGGTACAGAGAGACCGACAAGGATGCAGAAATATGGGGAAAGTACGGGATTTTTCTGCCCGTCTGCCTTGGTATGTCTACTCACCTTGTTGCTGTACTGCAACAAGGTTTTTTGTTATCTTCAGGAGGTGCTTTTCATGACCACGATCGAGATCGCGGACGAGTTGGCCTTCCAGCGCACGCTGCGCCGCCTCGCCCACCAGATTTTGGAAAACAATCCCGAGCCGGAAAAGATCATCCTCGCCGGTGTGCTGCGCCGCGGTGTGCCGCTGGCCGAGCAGCTTGCCGAAATGATGGAGCAGTTCGGCGGTGTCCGTCCAAGTGTGGAAACGCTGGACATCACGCTCTACCGCGACGATTTGAGCGAGCTTGCCGAGCAGCCCGATGTGCGTCCGACGCACTTCTCGCAGCCCGTCGCCGGAAAGACGATCATTTTGGTAGATGACGTCATCTACACCGGCCGCACCGCACGCGCCGCGATGGACGCCGTCATTCACATGGGCCGTCCCGCCCGCATCCGTCTGGCCGTCATGGTCGACCGCGGCCACCGCGAGCTTCCCATCGATCCCGAATACGTCGGAAAAAACGTCCCCACCGCGCGGGACGAACAAATTCAGGTGCTGACCCCGCAGTACGACGGTACTTGGGGAATTCGCCTGCTGAAACCGGTCATTGTTGGACAATAAAAATACATTACACGGAGGAGAAAAGACAATGAACATGATCTACGGAGTGAAGGACAAACCGAAATTCGGCCAGACGCTGATCTTTGCGATTCAGCAGCTTCTGGCAATCATGGCCGCAACGCTGGTCGTTCCGGTCATCACAAACGCAGCCACCGGCAGCACGCTCAGCCCGGCCGCAGCGCTCTTTGGCGCAGGCGTCGGCACGCTGGTCTATCTGCTGTTCACCAAGTTCCGCAGCCCGGTTTTCCTCGGCAGCTCCTTCGCCTTCCTCGGCAGCATGGCCGCAGCCTTCGCAGGCGGCGCTTCCATGTCGCTCGGCTACGTCGGCCTGATTCTCGGCGCCGTGTTCGCCGGTCTTGTCTATGTCGTCATCGCCATCGTCGTGAAGATCGCAGGTGTCAAGTGGCTCCAGAAGCTCATGCCTGTCGTCGTCATCGGCCCTACCGTGTCCATCATCGGTCTGTCTCTGGCCGGCAACGCTGTCTCCGACCTTGCCTCCGGCAGCGTGAAAACCGCCGAGGGTGTGGCACTGGCCTCTCCGCTTGTGGCGGTTCTGTGCGGTCTGGTCGCACTGTTCGTGACCATGCTCTGCTCCACCTACGGCAAGAAGATGCTGCGCCTCATCCCCTTCATCATCGGCATCCTCGCGGGCTACGCCGTTGCCGCGATCTTCACCGCCATCGGCAACGCCGCAGGCGTGGACGCTCTGAAGGTTCTCGATTTCTCCAAGCTGAGCGTTCTCTGGGAAAACGGTATCACGCTCAAAACCTTTATTAACTATGAGCTTGTCACCAAGGATCTGGTCTTCCTCAAGGCGCTGCCCGGCCTGAAAGAGCTAAACTGGGGCTACGTCGGCGCAATCGCAGTGGCCTATGTTCCGGTCGCCTTCGTGGTCTTTGCCGAGCACATCGCCGACCACGAGAACATCTCCTCCATCATTGAAAAAGATCTGCTGGTCGATCCCGGCCTGTCCCGCACGCTGCTGGGCGACGGCATCGGCTCCATGGCCGGCGCGTTCGTCGGCGGCTGCCCGAACACCACCTACGGTGAAAGCGTCGCCTGCGTCGCCATCACGCGCAATGCCTCGGTCGTGACCATCCTGACGACTGCCGTCTGCGCCATGGTTGTCAGCTTCTTCACGCCCTTCGTGGCCTTCGTCAACTCCATCCCCGGCTGTGTCATGGGCGGCGTGTGCATCGCGCTCTACGGCTTCATCGCGGTCTCCGGTCTGAAGATGGTGCAGCAGGTTGACCTCGGCAAGAACCACAACCTCTTTGTGGTCAGCACGATCCTTGTCACTGGCATCGGCGGCCTGTCGCTGACCTTTGGCAAGATCACGGTCACGCCCATCGCTGTCGCACTTATCCTCGGCATCCTCGCAAACCTCCTGCTGAAAAAAGAAAAGCAGCACTAAGCTGCCTGCAAAAAAGCTCTCCGATGCCAAGCATCGGAGAGCTTTGGTTATGTGAGGCAGGCCTAGCCCCGCAGTGTCCCGTTTCATTCCTCGAAAAAGTCAAAGATTTTTTGTAAATACTCTCCTAAAACCTCGTTTTTCGTGGAAAACAGCTCGTGCTTTTCGTTCGGGTAGCACTCCAGCCGCGCAGACGGCACGCGCGAGACAAACGTCCGCTGCACGTCGCCGCGCACCTGCGTATCCAATCCCGCCGAAAACACCAGCACCGGCACACAGATCTTCCGGCAATTCCTTCGATTCAAAACCCTGCGCCGCAGCGCAAGCGACTCATAAACCCATCGGTTCGTCGCGCCTGACGAGCGATAGGCCGGATTCTCCGCGCGGCACTTGAGATTCCACCGAAACCGCGCTTCGCTGGCCGCATTACTCCCCTCCACGCGCGCGTTTGGATTGTATCCACCGCGAAACAGGCTGCTCGCCTTTCGCCCACCGCGCAGCAATAGCGCTCGCGCACCGCACAGCGCCACGGGGTACGGCACGTCCGATGCCCGCGGGCAAAGCATGGGAGCAGTCAAGACCGCCTTTTGCAGTTCGCCGGGATAGTCCTGCAGATGCCGAGCGCCCACTGCGCCTCCCATAGAATGCGCGTAGAGGTACAGCGGCAGCGTTTTGATCTTGTTTCGAATGCGCGCAACAAAACAGTGAAGATCGCGGACATAGTCATCAAAGTGCTCCACATGGATGATCTCGCCGGTGTCGTGCCCGCGCAGCGTCGGCAGGAACACATGATACCCACGGTTGAGAAAATACCACGTCAGCTCCAAATATTTCTCCGGGAACTCCGTAAATCCGTGCAGGATCACCACGGCTGCCCGCGCGTTTTCCGTCAGGTATCCTTCCCAGCGCAGCTTAGCGCCGTCGAAGGAAGTAAATTGCTCTGCGATGCGGCAGGTCCGCAAACGTGCACGGATTGCCTCAAGCGACTCGATATAGGTTTCTTCCTTAAGCAGCGTCCTGTCCGGCGCCGGGTGAAAAAGCTCCATGTCTGCCTCCGAGTACTTATTATATATATTATAGCACAGTCACGCGAAATCGCAAGGATGAAATCCGTGCGGACGGGCATACTGCGTGTATGACGATTTTGTTTTTTCTTCTCACGATTTTGGTCTACGAGCGCTGCTTCCGCCGCTATGACGCAGCCGCGCCCAGCGATTTCGGCTGTCCATGCCGCCGCCTGCGCTTTGAAAGCGACGGACGTGAGCTGCAAGGGTATCTGCTCGGACAGGGCGACTGCCTCGTCGTCGTGGCCGCCGGTCTGGGCAACAGCGCTTGCCACTATGCGCCGCAGATCCGCTATTTTCTCGACGCCGGAAAGCGCGTATTTGCCTTTGATTACACCGGCACCTACGAAAGCACCGGCCGCTCCTGCCGCGGCTTTCCGCAGGCCATAGACGACCTGCGCGCCGCACTGCGCTTTCTGCACGAAAACAACCTGTTCGGCAGCAAACACCTGTGTCTGTTCGGTCACAGCATGGGCGGCTACGCGGTGTGCAGCGTGCTGGACGGCAGCGGCGCTGATGCAGCCGTGAGCGTCGGCGGCGTCAACAGCGCGATGGAGGCGACGATCTCGGGCGTGTACCATTACTTCGGCCGTCTGGCCTTTCTGCACTATCCGTTTCTATATTTATATCAGACGCTGCGCTTTGGGCGCACGGCAGTGCTGCGTCAGGCGATCGACGGTGCAAAGCATGCGCGTGCGCTGCTGCTCGTCAACGGCGTAAACGACTGGATCGCGCCGCTCGACCGCGCGTCTGTCGTCTCGCACGTCGGTGCGCTGCACGGGCAAGGCGTGCAGTGCCTGCTCTGGGGCGAGCCAGGTCACGACGGTCATGCAGACCTGCTCTTTTCCGAGGACGAAGCCCGCGCCAATCCCCTGCTAATGCGCCATATTGACATGTTTTTCGACCGCGCCGTCTGCGAGAAAGAAAAAAATTTGTCAAAAACAGAAAAAGAGGTTGACAACAGTGATTGACGCTGATATAATATGGAAGCTGTCAATCGAGACGCTGCTATAGCTCAGCAGGTAGAGCGCATCCTTGGTAAGGATGAGGTCTCCAGTTCGAATCTGGATAGCAGCTCCAATATTTACCGCTTGAAACTGCACGGTTTTGAGCGGTTTTTATTTGCCTTTCAAACTTTTAAGAGCGTTTCGGCATTTTGACGAACGCCCCGATTTTTGAAAAACCCATACAAAAACCCATACGGCCACCGGAAAGCGGTGAACGATTTGTTCACCGTCCAGCCTCGCTGCCGTCCGCTGGCGCTGCTATATCATGCAGCCGGGAAAGATATGCGGCCCGCTCCTGCTCCGGCAGCATTTTGATCAATGCGATAATCTCTGTAATCTGTAATTCGTTCATGCCTGCACCGCCTTTTGCCCATCAGCAAAGCCTTTTTTGTAGGCTTTGTCGGCGACGGCTTTCATGAGATTCACGATAGCCAATTCCACAGGATTAGCTTCTCTGCCGGAAATTTCCGAAAGAGATTCGGAAACAGCAGCGGAATTGAAATACTCCTTCATCGTGCATCCCCCTTTCTGACGGGGACGACCTTAATCCCGAGGTCGATGCAGTTTGTCAGATACGTGATCGTCTCGACGACGAAATCCGCCCAAAGGTCGAGGGCGACAGGGTCGCAGATGAAAGAACCCTCGTCGCGGATAGTATAGCTGGATTCTCTCAGGGAAACGGAAATACCAACATTGCCTTCAATGGCGGAACAGATTTCTTTTACAGTCATTTTTTATCGCCTTTCTTTTTCAGGCTTCGCGCAGATTGCTATGCTGAAAGCGACGAAAGACGCGCTTTTCCGAGCACTCATGACAAAAGCAACCGGTGCCGTAGAGATCGGATTCACCGTCTCCGAGAATCTCTTGCAGGTCAACTTTGATCTCTTTTCCACAGCCGATGCAACGCGTATAAACGTTGTCGTCCTCAATGTAGACTTTGGTTCCGCGGTGTTTAAGATAAAACATAATTTTTTCCTCCTTATGCCACGCAAAAACGGCGGCTTGTTGTTGTTTTGGTGTATTTTTCTGCCAGATCAGGCAGCGCTTTGCGTAGGGCAGCGCTGTCAAGTCTGGAAGAAGTTACAGGCTTGAAAGTGATTTTCCAGTCAGAGCCGTTCAGGGTATCGACACCGTGTGCGTCCATGTAGTCTTTCAGGCTGTCCGTAATGCCGTTCATGGCCGCTGCCAGCTCGTCGGCCATCCTGCGAAGCTCCCGCAGTTCATTGACCTTACTGTTGATTTCTTTTTCGCTCATGTGTAAAAACTCCTTTCATTCTTGGCAAAGGGGCCGGAGGCTTTAAGCATCTAGCGCGCTGCGCGTCTCATTCTCCCTTATCCGTTCCGGCTCTTATCTGGCGTTCTTGGTTCGGCTTCCGCTTACTTTGTCCGTCTTGCCTTTGCTTTGTAGCTTCATTATAGTATATCTGCGCAGATATATCAATAGGTATTATGCACATATTTGCGCAGATATATTTGTATATTATCTCTATATACACAGATATTAATTTGTGCTATAATAAAAATGCGGAGGTGAAGTGCAAAAATGGCAGTATCAAAAGCCCAGCAAAAGGCTGTAAATAAATACATGGCTGCAAACTATGACCGAATCAATCTAACCGTGGCCAAAGGACGCAAGGAAGAAATACAAGCGCACGCAGAGATTACCGGCGAATCTGTCAACGGTTTTATCGGGCGTGCAATTGCCGAAACCATGCAGCGGGATAAAACCACCCAGACCGCCCCGCAGTCAACCCGAAATAACGGAGGTGAACAACATGAGCAATCGTGAAATGGTGATCAACTTGCTTGACCGTGTGCCGGACTACAAGCTAGGTTATATCCTGGCCTATGTGCAGGGCCTCACTGCTGACGAAGAAGCGGACGATGCTTTCTGTGAAAAGCTGGCCGACGATTACCGCAACGACCCAGACCCTGAAAAGGACAAGGCATATACCCTCGAGGAATGCAAACGCGAATGGGGGCTTGCATGATGTACCAGATCATCATCAAGAAGAAAGCAAAGAAGTTCATTGACAAGCTGCCCATGAATGAGCGGCGGCGCGTCGTTGATGCGATTGAAAAACTGCCAAACGGGACAGATACCAAAGCACTGCAAGGCGAAAAGAACGCCGGGCTTTACCGTCTGCGCGTTGGTGACTACCGAATCATCTACACCGTAGACCACGGTGAACTGATCGTCTTTGTGATTGATGCAGGCAACCGCGGACAGATTTACAACGCTTATTGACCAACAGCTTTTTCCATGGAATGACCGATGCTTACCGCGTCGGTCATTTCTTATCCCCGGATGGGGGAATTGCAAAAGGCTGCAACGCATCGGTAAGGCTGTTAAATTCCGCAAAAATCAAAAAGGGCTTTCATGTCAGGCTCTCAGGTGCGCCCTAATGGCCTTTTTGCGCTTGCGGCCTTGCGCCTCTGCATGATCTTCTCGTCCCGCCTTGTCAGAATCGATTCTGCGGCAAAAATCATAATAAACAACCAATGTATTTCCGCAAACTGGACTAGGGGGTAGCAACTACACCCCTAGAGCAGTTTGCACTTTTCCCCTTGATAATTACCGTGAGTTTTTTGCAATCCTTGCAGCTAGTAGCCGTTCGCGAACAATCGCTTTCTGCGCATCCGTCAATTCCCGCTTCGTTCTGTATGGATTTTTTCCAAACCGAAACGGGAATAGGGCGCATTTTTCCACCGTGCAAAGTTTAACCTCGTTGCTGCTTCCACAACAGCAGTCAATGCACTTTTCCCGAATGGCCTTCATCGGCGTTGTTGCCATGCCATCCACCGCCCTTTCAGAGATAGCGCGCCAGAATAGCCGCTGACTGCGTTTTGGCCTCTGCATTTTGTGCCGCGATGCGCTCCGCAGCAGCAACGGAAACTTCGCTGTTTTCGTCGACATCAACGCAGTCTGTCGCGCTCCGCTCCGCCTGCCGTACAATGGCCGCAGCGATTTCGTCCTTTTCCGCAGCACCCTCTTCGCCGCTGCCTACCATCTGGGCAACAGCCTTGACATCAGGAATCAGTGATCTTTCCCAACGTTCGGCCATTTTTCCCGTCATGTTCTCCAAGTGATCGACTCGGCGGCTGCTGATACTGAGCTGTACACTTGAGGGTCTTCCTGCAAAATAGGCAACGGAACCGTCATCCCTGCGGAATGGTACGTCACTGAAAACCTCGCTCGCGGCGGCGACATCATGACTATCGCACCACTGCACCGGAAGCCACGCAGCAACGGAAATAGTGCGCAGGTCGTTTTCGAAGTCCTCCACGCTCGGAAAATCGACCTTGAAAGAACTCTGTGCCGCCACGCGCTGAACGAAGCGCAGGCCAAGATAGCAGCCATTTGTCCGCTCAACAAGCGCACGAACCTCCGTGCCGGAAAGTTTCAGTCCGAAATCCCGGACGTCGCGCAAATGGGCGACGAATTCAGCATCCGGACGCGCCGAAACATAGGCAGTCATCTGCTTTTGCAGTTTTTCCACGTTCGCGGTCAGGCGGTCGTGTAATCGCTTGTCCGCTGCTTCAATTCTCGGACGCGCCGCCGCCACAAGTGCGGCCTTGCGCTTTGCAAGCTCGGACTCCGTATCCTTGTACGCCTCTGCCGCACTCGCCGCTTTCGCAGCATCCGCGGCATAATTTCGCAGGATACCGGTCACGTCCGCCTTGTAGAAAGCGATGTCTCCCCTGATATCATCGAAAATTGTTTTGACTTGAAAATTCATAAATTTCTCCTTCGTGTTTTTTATTAATTAAAATTATAGCGCTGCGCGGTAAAATGCGATCTCGCGGATTCGTCCGCTGAAAAAGTGGTTGATGTTTGCGTTGACTCGAGTCATGCGCATGGTGGCAAAATAATCATCGATCATTGCCGGGTAGTCTGCCGGTTCCAAGTCGGTTGTCCTGCCGAGGTTATCAAAAATATACGGCATGTCCAGACAGAGCCGCTGAATTTGGCTGGCCTTGATTGGGGGGTGCGGTACGCCGGTGTATTCTTCGTAACGCTCGAAGAAGCTCTTGAATACAGACATACACTCGTCAAAACTGAATTGGCTGCTTTGCGGATAGGCATGTTTCGCGATAGCTTGAAACTTTTTGAAATCGAACTGCATTGTGATCCCCCTTTCGTAAAAATTCATGAACGCCGAGATAATAAAAGGCGAACACATCCGAGATAATAGAAAGGTTTACATAATTCGCAACGTTAAAAAGAAAACGCGAAAATCTCCATTGCGAAAAAGACCGTGGCACCTCAAAATTCAACGCAATTTTGAGGGATTGTATCGCTCCGAGCTTGCGAGGAGCGGCAGAGAAGAGTTATTAGTTAGTAAGTTCTACCGATAGAAGAGAAAGCTATATATATAATTAATCTATCTCTGTATCTGTTTCTGTTTCTGTGCCGTACGGCACCATACGGTACCATACGGTACCATATGGTTTTATTCCTTTGGCGGTCTGCCTCCGGTAGCGCCATTTTTTACCCGCTGCTCGTACCGCTTCCAGCTTTCTTCTAAGTCAGGGAAGAAAGCCGAGAACGCGATATTTTCCAACGGCGACAGATCGTCCGGGGGTTCTCCGGTTTCGAGGAACGACCAGCAGGCCATAAGAACATTGACCGCGACGTCTGACGGAAGCTCGCTTATGAGCTTGCGGCGTTCGAGCTTCAGCTTGAACCACGTTGGATGCTTTTCCTTCACCTCCGGCATGATCATCCGTCCATTCTCTGTGCAAAATGTTCGAAAGAATTCTGCAAAAGCGGGAAAATTTCCGAAAAAGCAACTCTTTCTTCGGCGCTCATGCTCTCCGAAACCGCGCCGCATTCCAGATAATCCCAGCATGCAAGCAGGACATTTCGCGCCGTTTCCGGACTCATTTGACCGAGTTTCTTTCTGGCCGCTGTTAAAATTAACAAGTCACTTTGCATTTTTGATTCCTCCAATCGACAAATTTTTACTTGCACCGTTCAGCTTTTCCAGCAGCGCAGGGATATTCACGTAGTATGTCGGCCCGCTTTTAATATGCGGGACAGTACCGGCCTTGCAGCCCTGCCGTAAAAAATACTGGCTCAGCCCCGTAATGCGGCACGCCTCCGGGATTTTCTGAAACGGTGCGTATTCTCCCCATTGCATAGGTCAGTCCTCCCTTCTGATGATTTCGGCCGGTTCCACATCTAGCGCTCTTGATAAATCCAAGATTTTTTTAGCGGAACATCGCTCGTTGCATAACGTTGCGCTAATATTTTGTCGAGACACGCCGCAACGCGCCGCAAGCTCATTCTGGTTCATTCCCTGCGCTGCAATTAAAAGCCGAATTTTTATACTGTCAATCTTCAACGTATGTACACCTCCTTACGAACTAAATCATTTGCATGAGTTTATGATAGCACAATCTTTTGCATTAGTCAATAGCATTTTCAAACTTTTGCTTGAATTTCCCGTGCAAATGGTATATGATAATAAGGGGGGGGAAAAATGAGTACCGGAGAACGAATTAAAAACGCACGCAAAAAGGCTCATATGACACAGGCGGAATTGGCTCAAAAGCTTGGTGTTCCGTTCCAGAGCATAAGCCAATGGGAACGCGACGTGCGAAAGCCAAAAAAAGAAACGATTGCGAGTATTGCAAAGGCGTTAAATGTTGACCCTCTTGAATTGTCGGATGATATTTTTGACGCTGCTTTTCTCGAATTACTTAACAACACTTTTAGCTCCAGCGAAGATTATAGAAAAGCTTTTTTGAACAATGAAGTTATTATAGCGGCCCTTCAAAACAAAAATGACTATAATCTTATATATTATTACAACATGTTAAATGCTGATGGAGAGGACGCAGCAGTAGCCTATATAATGGATCTTGCAATGCAAGAAAAGTATCTGAAAGACATCTATGCAAAAAAGCTGTTTGAACTAAGGAAGAGTCAAAGTAACGAACCGGATGACAACAAATAATGCCGCTTGTGCATTGATACTATACTATTCGGAGGTGTTCCCATGCCATCAACCCGCAAGAAAACAACTGCTTCCGGGCGGGAGTTCTACGAAATCCGCGTCAGCCGCGGCAGAGGGAAGGCCTACTTAACACGCCGCTGGTACGTTCCGGAGGGCTGGAGTCAAAAGGCCATTGACCGCGAGCTTGCCGCCGTATCTGCGGAATTTGAGCGGCAATGCGACGCTGGGGAAATCACCAGCAAAGCAGAGCAGCGGGCGCTTGCAGACGAGCAGGCTGCCGAAGCGGCGAAGATTCTCACGCTCAAGCAATACGGCGAACGTGTGTTCATGCCTGCAAAGACCGTCACAATGTCAGAGAATGGCCGGGCAAGCTATCAGGGAAATCTTGACAGGACGATCTACCCTGCTCTCGGCGCGTTCAAGCTGCCGGACATCACGTCCGCACAGATCAGCGCCTTACTGCTTGATATTCAGGCATCCGGCAAGGCACACGCAACAGTCATAAAGGCTTATACGATTCTGCACAGCCTTTTTAAAATGGCCTATCTGGGCGATATGATACCGAAGAACCCCATGGACAAGGTCGAGCGGCCAAAGCCGCGCAAAGACGAAATACAGGGCGCAGAGCCGCAGGCATATACCGCCGCCGAGATCAAGCAGCTATTTGACGTTCTGGACACAGAGCCGCTGAAATGGCGGGCGCTCGTGCATCTGCTGATTGATACCGGTATCCGGCGCGGCGAGTGCTGCGCCCTTCGCTGGGAAAACATCGACTTTTCCAGCGGTGCGGTTGCGATCAACGGAAACCTCTGCTACACCCCGGCAAATGGTGTATACCTCGACACACCGAAAAACGGCCATCGGCGCACGGTTTACGTCGGAAACGATACGCTTTCCCTGCTGCGCCAGCTTCGCACGGAGCAGGCCGCAAAGGCGTTCAGCGCTTACGTCTTTACGCAGGAGTGCAGCCCCGAACCGATGCACCCGCAAAGCCCGACGCGCTATCTGAAAAAGCTGTCTGCCCGCTGCGGATTGACCGATCTGCACCCGCACAAGCTGCGGCACACCTTCGCCAGCGTCGCTATCACCAACGGCGCGGACGTGGCCAGCGTTTCTGAAGCGCTCGGCCATGCGGATAAATCAACCACGCTGCGCATGTACACCCACGCCAGCGCTGAAAGCATCAGCCGCACCGGACAGATCGTCCGAGATGCAATCAAGAAAGCAGGACAGGGATAGAACCCCGCCCGGCTTTCTCTCTGCAAAAAGGGATGAGGTCAGTACGCTGCACCCAGTGAAAAACCCATACAAAACCCATACGGCCACCAAAAACCAGCCAATTTCAAGCATCATCAGCACACGACAGGCAACGCGAAGGAACACCCGCAATCCCTTGTGCCGCAACGCTTTGCGGACAATAGGCAACATCAACAAACAACAGCCTGCGGCAGCTTTCTCATAATTGGTAAGGATGAGGTCTCCAGTTCGAATCTGGATAGCAGCTCCAACGCCTCTGGAACCTTCGGGTTTCGGAGGTTTTCTTTTTATATCCGGCGCTTTTTGCAAGAAAACCTTTGACTTTTTTGTTTCGAAGAAAATAACCAGAGCGCATTCCTTTTCACCGATTTTTGATGAAGGGATGCGCTATGATTATGGGCAGAAAAATCACAATGCATGGACAGTTTCTTGAAGGTGGTGAGAGAAGCATATTCCCGCACCCCGCAGAAGTTTTTAATTCTATCACACCAAAAACAAGGGAAATTAAGTGCGAACTTCAAATCATAGCCGTTGATATTTGCAGGCGGATGTGGTATGATAACCGTGCCAAACAAGTTGAATACTGTTGAACGAGTGTAGTTCTCCAAATAGGGGTTCTATACCCTTTTCTGATGCTCACTTTTTTTGAATTTAGCAAAAACGCTAATTCCGTGAAGTGGGTATGTGGAGCATACGCTCTCGTTCTATTTCAACTTGTTTGGCGACAATCGGAGTTGCGTTTTTCGGTGCGGTGACTTCGGTTGCCGCACTTTTTATTTATATCAGAAAGAAGGAATGCAAATGGCATTATTTCGTTGTGCGGCTTGTGGCAGCCCTAATGTCGTAACAGATCAAGAAGATAACGGTATCCAGTTTGACTATGTAAAGGGGGCAATTGGCACCGTTGTGCTTGGCGCCGGCGGTGCTGTTGCAGGTATTTCCAACAAGTCTAGATTTGTTTTCAAATGCCGTGATTGTGGTCTCTCCCTCAGCTATCCATTAGGTGAACCCACCAAGGCTTTAATAGATACGGGCGTTGCAAGTATGGCCGGACGCCAGACCTTAAATATCAACGGTTTCCCGATATCTTGGAATACAATTAAAAGTAAGTACCCTAATATCGAAAGCGGTCCCGCAGATTTGGAAATTGAAGCTCTTGCTGCTCACCGCAGTCGGAATAAAAAAGCTACGGTAGAGTATCTTATGTCTCTGTGGCGGGTAGATAGTGCAGATGACGAAGCTTTACTCAAAAAGAGCGAAGCGGAACTCACCGCAGCACAAGCCGAGTGGGAAGAAAACAAGAAAACTCTGGAGGCTAAAAAAAGTGAGTATTTACAGACTGCTATGGCAGAAAGAGAACGCCGCATACGTCAGCTTACTGTGAGCAAAACGAACGAGCTTAATGGAATTCAAGCAAGGATTCGTGAGGCCGAAAAAGAAATCGATCAGCTTCGGCAGCAGCTTTCAACATTTGGTATCTTCAAATTCAGCGAAAAAGCCAGTCTAAAAAAGCAGATTGCGGATAAACTATCAAGCGCGGCAGAAATGAAGTCCAGATTGTCACAAAAGAGCGCAGAGTATGACAGCCAGATTGAAAAAGAACAACAGGAAGCCCAAGCTTTCCGCAATACTATGACAAAGAGGTTAGATGTAATTTATGCACCCGCCGAAAGTCCTAAAGACCGCTTCGCGCGTCTGAAGAAAGAACAATCAGAATTGCGCATGGGACGCTTTTCGTTCCAATCTTCTGATGTCTATATTCACAAATATTATCCGCATGCGCTATCCTGCTACGGAAAAGCCAGTGAAAAAGAATTAGAGGATATTTTTGATGCGTTTTTATGTGAAATGACGCAATTGCCGGCTGTGTTTATAAGTTTTACAAGTATTCCTAGAGCAACACGATATTACGAACCTTTTCTTACTGAAACAGTAGAGGGACAGGTGTCTACCGATATAGGTACAATCACCAAACAAGGAACCATATATTACGAATACAACGGTATCTAGCATTATTCAGGGATGCATTCTGAATGGCTCCCAATTCCTTTTATCCTTCCAAAAGTCCAATGTGAGCCTGCCTTTCAGGGCTTTTGTCTTTTCTCCGTTCGCAACCTCTTAATAATCGTGTCGGCAATAAAACTACATCCCCAGCCAGGATTCACTCCGGTTGGGGATGTAGTTTTCGCATATAGCTGAGATTTCAAGTTAAACACAGAGAGAGGATCCACTGCGCTGCCAGCACCGCACAGGCACTGCTGATAGCAACAACAATCAGGCTTTTCCCGCGATAGGCCAAAAAAATCGCCGTTACCAGAGCCGCTGCACCGGAAATCATACTGCCCGTGCTGGTGAGAATACCCGGAAAGGTCATTGCGCTAAGGCAGGCATAGGGAACATAGCGGAGAAATGACTTGAGAAACCGGCTTTTGATCGGCCTGCGGAACAGCGTCATAGGCAGCAGGCGAATGAGATAGGTCGTCAGCGCCATCGCGGCAATATACAGATAAATACTCACGGTTCCTCCTTTACGGGAAAGAGCCATGCGCAGAGGCCGGCAGCCACAACGGTGCAGATCACGATGGAAACGCCGGGAGACACCTTCGCAAGCGCCGGAATCCACGCGAAAAGGCTGCTGCACGCAAGCGCTGCCAACGCGCAAAGCAGAACCGGGCGTTCCTTCTTTGCCGGAGGAACAACGATTGCGATGAACATTCCATACAGCGTAACGCCCAAGGCATTTTGCAACATCTCCGGCAAAACGGAGCCTGCCAGCGCACCGGCGAGAGTCCCCAGTGTCCAGCCCAAAATCGGCAGAGTTCCAAGTCCGAGCAGATACGGTGTTGTCAGAGGCTCCTGCCGGGACATAGCAAGAGCGAAGATTTCATCCGTGTTGAAAAAGGCGATCAGGAATCGCGGCAGAAGGCCGATTTTCTGTCCCATTTTCTGGCTGAGCGCAAGACTCATCAGCGCATAACGGCTATTGATGACCAACTGCGTCAGTATCATCTCCCATAGCCCGGCAGAAGCGAGGATCAGCGTCAATCCGGCAAACTGCCCGGCGCTGGTCAGATTGGTCAAAGAGATTAGCGTCGCCTCCAGCGGTCGAAGCCCCTGCGCCGCCGCCAAAGCGCCAAAGCCGAAGCTGACCGAGAAATACCCCATTCCCACGGGAATGCCGCGGCGCATGCCCATGGTATATTCCTTTCGCACCATACCGAAATCAGGACCTCCTAAAGTGTATCCTGATTATTTTAGCAACTGCCATATCAAAATTCAACTCTTTTCTGCGTCCGTTTCAAGGAATAGGTTGCAAAGCCACCGGCGGCAGTGTATAATAAAGATGACAATGCGCAAGGCGCTTTTTTTATGCCCACGCGGCGCTTTGCCCTATATAAGTCCTGATATAGTGGCATTTTGCCGAAAAACGTTTTGTGGAGGCCCACTATGAACACACAGCATCTGCAATATATCATCGAGATCGAACGCACGCGCTCGATCTCACAGGCCGCCGAGAACCTCTATCTCGGCCAGCCAAACCTCAGCCGCATCCTGCGCGACATGGAGGAAACGGCGGGTTTCCCGATTTTTGAGCGCACGAGCAAGGGCGTTCGTCCGACCGAACGGGGCGCGCTGTTCTTACAGCACGCGCGCAGCATTCTGCGCGAGGTGGAGTCCATGGACGCCCTCGGCCCGCGCAATCCGGTGCCAAACCGTCTGCGCGTGTGCATTCCGCGTTCGTTTCAGGTATTCGAGGCGCTGGCGGATTATTTAGGCTCACTCCCAGCGCAGCAGCAGCTCAATGCCGTCCTCCGCGAATGCCATGCACGGCAGGCGCTGCAATGGCTCACGAGCGGCGAGGCCGAGATTGCCGTGCTGCGCTTCCGTTCGGAATACCGCGATTATTTTGCCGAGCAAAGCGCAGCCAACGGCCTGAATTTGCAGATTCTCAGCCGTTACCGCTATCAGTTTTTGATGCACCGCAGCCACCCGCTTGCCCGCAAGGGTGCACTGACGCGTGCAGAATTGGCCGGCTACCCCGAGATCGTTCACTCCGATCTGTCCCGTCTGGGCGGAAAAAGCGAGGAGCAGACCGTGAAAAAAATTTACACCGTTGACCGCATGGCCCAGCTCACGCTGCTCGAGCGCATTCCCGGGAGCTACCTACGCTGTGCGCCCCTACCGATAGAATGGCTCGCTCGGTGGAACCTTGTACAAAAATTCTGCCGTGAAAATCAGGCCGTCTACTACGATGCGCTGCTCACCAACGCTTCGTACAAAATGACGGAAATTGAGGAAGGTTGCGTCGCTGCGATTGTAGAACTTTATAAAGAGGCGCAATAGCTATATCAAAATTGATATAGCAGTCTCAAAATAAGCATTTCCAAACTTTTTGTTTATTCGATATAATTCTATCGGTACGGCAAGCAATGCCGCGTGGAAAAGGAGAAATCAGCATGAGTAAAATTACCGTCATCGGCGCGGGAAGCGTCGGCGCTACCATTGCCAACGACCTGATGATTCAGGGCACGGCAACAGAGATCCTTCTCATTGACATCAACCGTGAAAAAGCCTTCGGCGAGGCGCTTGACATCTATCAGGGTGCGCCTTTCTGCTCTCCTGCCATCGTCCACTCCGGCGAATACGAGGACGCCGTGGACTCCGACATTGTTATTATCACCTCCGGACTTCCGCGCAAGGCCGGGCAGTCTCGTCTGGAGCTGGCGCAGGCCAATGTTGAAATTCTGCGCGAGATCACGCCGCAGATCGTCAAGGCCGCACCGAATGCGATTTATATCATCGTCTCGAATCCCGTGGATGTCCTGACCTATGTCTTTACAAAAATTTCCGGACTGCCCGAGCATCAGATTCTCGGCTCCGGTACGATTCTTGATACCAGCCGTCTGCAATCCGAGCTGGCACGCCGCTTCCACATCAGCCCGAAGAACGTACACGCGCACGTCTACGGTGAGCACGGTGATTCTTCCTTTGTACCTTGGTCTCTGGTGCACATTGCCAACAACCACATTGATTCCTACGCCGCCAATTCGCCCGACCATGATAAGATCGTCTGGAATCGCGAATATCAGGAGGTCGAGGAGTTTGTCAAGCGCTCCGGTGCGCAGGTCATCAAGTCCAAGGGCGCAACGTTCTACGCCGTGGCCATGTCCGTATGCCACCTGTGCAAGTGCCTGAAGAACAGCGCCGGCACCGCCGTGACCGTCTCGACCATGATGCACGGCGAATACGGCGTTTCGGACGTGTGCCTGTCCACGCTCTGCCTCGTTGATCGCGACGGCGTGCGCGGCAAGATTCTCAATCACCTGACCGACAGCGAGGTCGATCAGCTCCGCATGAGCGCAGACAAACTCAAGGATGTCCTGCGCCAGATCAAATTCTGAGGTGAACGCGATGGAATACCGCATTGAACACGACTCCATGGGTGAGGTTCGTGTCCCCGCCGACAAATACTGGGGCGCACAGACCGAGCGCAGCCACGAGAATTTTCCCATCGGCGTTGGGCTGGAAACCATGCCGCGTGAAATCACGCGTGCCTTCGGCGTTCGAAAAAAGGCCGCCGCCCGCGCAAACCATGCGCTGAAGCCCGAGAAAATGACCGCCGAGAAGCTCGCCGTCATTGAAGCGGCCTGCGACGAAGTCATCTCCGGCAAGCTTTACGAGCACTTCCCTCTCGTCGTCTGGCAGACCGGCTCCGGCACACAGTCGAACATGAACGCCAATGAGGTCATCGCCAACCGCGCAAACGAGCTGGCAAGCAGAAAGCTCCTGCATCCGAACGACGACATCAATATGTCCCAGTCGTCCAACGACACCTTCCCCACCGCCATGCACATCGCGGCAGTCGAAGCGCTGGAGGCAAACGTTCTTCCCGCGATCGACCGTCTGATTGCGACCTTTAAATGTCTGGAGCAGGAGAACGACGACGTCGTTAAGTCCGGCCGGACGCATTTACAGGACGCAACGCCCATCAAATTCAGTCAGGAGATTTCCGGCTGGCGCAGCAGCCTGCAAAAGGATCGCAGGCTTATCGAGCTGGCCTTGCCCGAGCTGAAGGCTCTGGCGCTGGGCGGCACGGCCGTCGGCACCGGTCTGAACGCACCCAAGGGCTTTGATGTCCGCGTAGCGCAGGAGGTCTCCGCGCTCACAGGCAGAGAATTCCGCACGGCCGAGAATAAATTTCATGCACTGACTTCAAAAGACGAGCTGGTTTTTGCGCACGGTGCGCTGAAGGCGCTGGCTGCCGATCTCATGAAGATCGCCAACGACGTGCGCCTCCGGCCCGCGCTGCGGTCTCGGGGAAATCTTTATACCCGAGAACGAGCCGGGTTCGTCCATCATGCCCGGCAAGGTCAACCCTACACAGTGCGAGGCGTTGACCATGGTCGCCGTGCAGGTCATGGGCAACGACGCCGCCGTTGGGATTGCCGCCTCTCAGGGCAATTTCGAGCTGAACGTGTTCATGCCCGTCTGCATCTACAATTTCCTGCAATCGGCACGTCTGCTCGCCGAGGCCATGGACAGCTTTAACACACGCTGCGCCTCCGGCATCCGCGCGAACCGTGAGAAGATGCACCGCAACCTACATGATTCGCTCATGCTTGTCACGGCGCTCAATCCATACATCGGCTATGAAAATGCCGCTAAAACTGCAAAGCTTGCTTATAAAGAAAATATCTCGCTCAAAGAAGCCTGTGTCCGTCTCGGCTTCCTGAGCGCGGAAAAATTCGACGAGGTGTTCCATCCGGAACAGATGGTCTGAGGAGAAACGTCCTATGACATTTAGTTATTTTCCCGGCTGCACGCTCAAGGCCAAGGGCGCGGCGCTCGATCATTGGGGCCGCGTATCGGCGGAGGCACTCGGCTTTACCCTGCGCGAGCTGGACGATTGGCAATGCTGCGGCGCGGTATATCCCATGGCGCGTGATGAAATCGCAACGCGCCTTTCCTCTGTCCGTGCGCTGATGGCCGCGCGCGACCGCGGCGAGGAGCTGGTCACGCTTTGCTCTGCTTGTCACCATGTCATCAAGCGAGTCAATCACGATTTACAGGCCGACGAGGACATCCGTGCAAAAGTCAACAACTATCTCTCCCCCGTGCTTCCCTATTCCGGCGAGACGAACGTGCTGCATTATCTGGAGGTTCTGCGCGACCGCGTAGGCTTCGACACGCTGAAAACCAAGGTCGTAAAGCCGCTGACGGGCCGGAAGATCGGCGCATACTATGGCTGCCTTCTGCTGCGGCCGAGCCGCGAGCTGGGCTTCGACGATCCGGAAAACCCGAAAATCCTGGAGGATTTTATTCGCGCGCTCGGCGCGGAACCGGTGATCTATGCGCTGCGCAATGAATGCTGCGGCGGCTACACCACACTGGAAAACAAGGTCTATGCCTCCAAGCAGGCGCAGAAGGTGCTTGATAATGCCGCTGCCTGCGGTGCAGAATCGCTTGTCACGGCTTGCCCGCTCTGCATGTATAACCTGACTCAGAACACTGACGGCCGCGTGCCCGTCGTCTATTTTACCGAACTGCTGGCCGAAGCACTTGGTCTGAAGGAGGACGCGCAATGAGCGAGATTCTGGAAACCGTGGCGCGCATCTCGGGCGTCAACCCGCGCAAGTGCATGAAGTGCGGCAAATGCTCGGCAAGCTGCCCCGCCTATGACGAAATGGACTATCATCCGCATCAGTTTGTCTCCATGGTCGAGTCCGGCCGCATTGACGAGCTTTTGCAGTCGCGCGGCATTTATACCTGTCTGAGCTGCTTTGCCTGCGTTGAGCGCTGCCCGCGCAGCGTGGAGCCGGCAAAGCTTATCGAAGCCGTGCGTCTGGCTGTCATCCGCAAACAGGGTGCAAACCATCTCTCGTCCGACGCGATTCCCGCGCTGCTCGACGACGAGCTGCCGCAGCAGGCCATCACGAGCGCGCTGCGCAAATACCGCAGATAAGGAGGGACTGCAATGCAAAGAATCGGCGTATTCGTATGCTGGTGCGGCAGCAACATTGCCGCGACCGTGGACGTCAAAGCCGTCGCGGAGGCGCTGTCGCACGAGCCTGGCGTTGTGTTCTCCACCGACTATCAATATATGTGCTCGCAAACGGGTCAGGAATTGATCCAGAGCAAGATTCAGGAATATGCGCTCACCGGCGTGGTCGTGTGCTCCTGCTCCCCGCGTATGCACGAAACGACCTTCCGCAAGACCTGTGAAAAGGCGGGTCTGAACCCCTACATGGTCGAGATCGCCAACATTCGTGAGCAGTGCTCGTGGATCCACAAGGATCGCACCGAAGCCACGGCCAAGGCCATCATTCTCGGACGCGCCGCGGTCGCCAAGGTGCAGCGCAATGCGCCTCTGACTGCCGGAACCAGCCCTGTGACCAAGCGGGCACTCGTTATCGGCGGCGGTATCGCGGGCATTCAGACCGCGCTGGACATCGCAGACGCGGGCTTTGAGGTCGATATCGTGGAAAAAGAGCCGACCATCGGCGGCAAGATGACGCAGATCGACAAGACCTTCCCCACCCTCGACTGCGCAGCCTGTATCTTGACCCCGAAAATGGTCGATTGCGCACAGAACGAAAAAATCCATATTTATTCCTATTCCGAGGTTGAGTCCGTCAAGGGTTTTGTGGGCAATTTTGAAGTGACCATCCGTAAAAAAGCGCGTTATGTCAAGGAAGACGTCTGCACAGGCTGCGGCCTGTGCACGGAAAAATGTCCGCAGCGCAAGGTTCCCAACGCGTTCAATCTCGGCCTTGACAACCGCCGTGCGATCTACATTCCCTTTGCACAGGCCGTGCCGAAGGTCGCGACCATCGATGCAAACTACTGCACCATGCTCAAAACCGGAAAATGCGGCGTCTGCTCCAAGGTCTGCACCGCCGGTGCCATCGACTACACCCAGAAAGACGAGCACATCACGCGGCAGTATGGCGCGATCGTCGCGGCGACGGGCTTCAAGCCGATCTCGCTGGAGAAATTCGACGAATTTGCTTACAGCCAAAGTCCGGACGTGGTCTCGTCCCTCGAATTTGAGCGTCTGATGAACGCCGCGGGTCCGACGGGCGGCACGCTCCTGCGTCCCTCGGACGGCACGCATCCGAAAACCATCGTCTTTGTTCAGTGTGTCGGTTCCCGCTGCGACGGCGGCGCCAAGGGCAAGCCCTACTGCTCGAAGATCTGCTGCATGTACACGGCCAAGCACGCCATGCTCTGCCGCGAGAAATATCCGGATACGGACGTATATGTGTTCTACATCGATGTGCGCACCCCCGGCAAGAATTTTGACGAATTCTACCGCCGCGCCGTTGAGGAATACGGCGTACATTACATCAAGGGCATGGTCGGCAAGGTCGTGCCGGAAAACGGCAAGCTGAAGGTGCAGGCCTCAGATCTGCTGGATAACCGCCAGCTCCATATCGATGCCGATATGGTCGTCCTCGCAGCCGCCATCGAGCCTGACCCCTCGGCGCGCAGCCTTGCCACGATGCTGACCGCGTCCATGGACACCAACGATTTCTTTACGGAGGCGCACCCCAAGCTCCGTCCGGTCGAAAGTCCGACGGCGGGCGTGTTCCTCTCGGGCACCTGTCAGGGGCCGAAGGACATTCCCGAAACGGTCGCGCAGGCGGGCGCGGCAGCCTCGAAGGTCATCGGTCTGCTGTGCAAGGATCAGCTCACCTGCAATCCCTGCGTAGCCAAACCCGATGAGCTGATGTGCAACGGCTGCTCGAGCTGCGAAAAGGTCTGCCCCTACGGTGCGATCACTTACATCGGCAAGGAGTTCCGCGGTCCGAACCGCACAACGCTCCTGCGGCGCGTAGCGCAGGTCAATCCGGCCGTCTGTCAGGGCTGCGGCGCCTGCACGGTCGCCTGTCCCTCCGGCGCAATGGACTTACAGGGCTTTTCTAACAAACAAATTCTTGCGGAGGTGGATGCAATATGCCGGTAAACGACTATCAGCCGCTCATTGTGGCCTTCTGCTGCAACTGGTGCTCCTACGCGGGTGCAGATCTGTCCGGCACAAACCGCCTGAACTATCCCGCAAACGTCAAAATCATCCGCATTCCCTGCTCCTGCCGTCTGAACCCGATGTTTATTCTTCGCGCGTTCCAGCGCGGCGCGGACGGCGTGATCCTGTGCGGCTGCCACCCCGGCGACTGCCACTACACCACCGGCAACTACTATGCCCGCCGCCGCATGACGCTGCTCTTTTCCATGCTGGACTTTCTCGGAATCGAGCGTGAGCGCACGCGCGTGGAATGGGTCTCGGCGGCCGAGGGCGCGAAATTCGCCGAAACCATGAATGACTTTGTCCAAACCGTCGCCAAGCTGGGCGAAAACCGGAGACTGGAGGATTTGCGATGCAAAGAGTAAAAGAAAAGGCGCTTTCGCTGCTATCCTCCGGCACGGTCGACCGCGTGCTCGGCTGGAGCGCGGGCGAGTTTTTCTACGACCTGACGCCCGCCGTTTTCACGAGCGTCGAGGAGGCGGAAAAGCGCTTCGTATTCAGCGCGTTCTCCGGTGCAAATCTGTCAAAATATCTGATTGCCGAGGCGCGTAAGGGCGGCAAGGTCGCCGTGTTCCTCAAGCCCTGTGATTCCTATTCCTTCGTGCAGCTTCTCAAGGAGCACCGCATCGCACGCGAGCGCGTGTACGCCGTTGGTGTACCGTGCGAGGGCATGTGCGACATGGAAAAGATTAAGGCCAAGGGCATTTCCGGCGTGACCGGCATCGAAGAACAGGGCGAAACGCTCAGACTCCGGACGCTCTACGGCGAGGAATCACTGAACCGTGCGGATGTTCTGCTGGAAAAATGTGCGGTCTGCAAGAGCAAGAAAATCGTCTGCTTTGACGAGCTTCTGGGTGAACAGGGCGAGGAACAAAGTTCCGACCGCTTCGCCGAGGTCGAACGTCTCGAGGCCATGCGTCCCGAGGAGCGCTTTGCATTCTGGCGCGGTGAGCTTTCGCGCTGCATTCGCTGCAATGCCTGCCGCAACGTCTGCCCGGCCTGCTCCTGCGAAAAGTGCGTTTTTGACAATCCCGAATCCGGTGCGCAGAACAAGGCTGCCGCCGATTCCTTTGAAGAAAATCTGTTCCATATCATTCGCGCGTTTCATGTGGCCTCGCGCTGCACGGACTGTGGTGAATGCTCGCGCGTCTGCCCGCAGCACATCCCGCTGCACCTGCTCAACCGGAAGTTCATTAAGGACATCAACGAGCTTTACGGCGAGTATCAGGCCGGTGCGGACTTCGAGACCAAACCGCCCCTCATGAGCTTCGACAAGGGCGACTGCGAACCGTCCGTTGTGTACGAGAGAGGAGGCGCAGCAAGATGAAGATGCTTCCCCTTTCCGCCTTAAACGAGCTGTTTGCCGAAATTTCCAAGGCGCAAACGCTTTATCTGCCTGCGGACGATGCCGCCGGTCAGGCTGCCTACACGCGCTGGCAGGAGGGCGTGACGCTCTCCAAGCGCTTGAACACCGTTCGCAGCGCGAAAGACCTGTTCTTCCCACAGGTGGAAAATCTGGTTGATTTCCGCGTCGAGGGGAAGAAGCTCGAAGTCGTCGAGCACCGCGCTGAGGTCGCGCCTTTTGTGATCTTCGGCGTGCGCGCCTGTGACTGCCGCAGCTTTGAGATTCTCGACCGCGTATTTCTCTCCGCAGCGACCGATACTTTTTATCAGTCACGCCGTGAAAGCGCAACGGTCGTGACCCTTGCCTGCAATCGACCGGAGGAAACATGCTTCTGTACCGCTTTCGGCATTGATGCGGCAGAGCCTGCGGGCGACGTGACCTGCTGGATGGACGAAAACGCGCTCTATTGGCGTGCAAACTCCGAAAAGGGCGAGGCGCTGACAAACGCACTTCCCCTGCTCACCGGCTGCCCCGACGAGGCCGTGCAGAGCCTTCAGGCACGCACGCGTGAGATCCTCGAAAAGCTGCCGCTGCGTGATCTTCCGCTGGATAGCTTCGGCGCCGGTAAGACCAAAGCGCTGTTCGACCGTCCCGAGTGGGCACAGCTCAGTGAAAGCTGCCTTGGCTGCGGTACCTGTACCTTTGTCTGTCCGACCTGTCAGTGCTACGACGTGGAGGAATTTAACACCGGCAAGAAGGTCCGCCGCTTCCGCTGCTGGGACAGTTGTATGTACTCCGATTTTACCCAAATGTCCGCAGGTCAGCCGCGCCCGACGCAGCGTGAGCGCTTCCGTCAGCGCTTCCTGCACAAGCTGGTCTATTTCCCGGAAAATAATGAGGGCATTTTCGGCTGTGTCGGCTGCGGCCGCTGCCTTGCCAAGTGCCCCATCCACATGAACATCGTTAAGGTCATGCAAACGCTGGGAGGGAATGCAACATGAGAAACGATCCGCTGATCCCCATGCTCGTCGAGGTCACGGGCATCCGCACGGACACGCCGGATGTCAAGACCTTCCGCGTGGTCGATCTGAACGGCAAAAAGCCCTTTGAGCACATTCCCGGCCAGTGTGCCATGCTCTCCATGCCCGGCGTGGGTGAGGCGCTGTTTTCCATCACATCCTCTCCGACCGAGGAGCGCTTTCTGGAATTTTCCATTAAAAAATGCGGCTGCGTGACCTCGTGGCTGCACGGCATGGAGTCGGGGCAGCAGCTCACGCTGCGCGGCCCTTACGGCAACGGTTTCCCGGTCGATACCGCCTTTGCCGGAAAAGACCTGCTGTTCATTGCGGGCGGCATCGGCCTTGCACCGCTGCACTCGGTCATCAACTACTGCCGCCACTACCGCGGCCGTTACGGAAGGATCGACATCGTCTACGGTTCGCGCTCGAAAGAGGATCTCGTCGATTTTCGCGAGATTCTGGACGAATGGTGCTGCGAGGACGGGATCAACGTCCATCTGACCATCGACCGTGCACAGGACGACTGGGACGGCCATGTCGGCTTCGTGCCGAACTATGTCAAGGAGCTGGGCTTCACAACGGACAAAACCGTCGTCATGTGCGGTCCGCCCATCATGATTAAGTTCACGCTGGCCGGCCTGACTGAGCTTGGCTTTGCAAAAGAACAAATTTACACGACCATGGAGCTGAAAATGAAGTGCGCCCTCGGCAAGTGCGGCCGCTGCAACATCGGCTCGAAGTATGTCTGCAAGGACGGCCCGGTGTTCCGCTTTGACGAGCTGGACGCCCTGCCCGACGAATATTAAGGAGAAACGCATGGAAAAAACCGTCAATGTTTTTCTGTTCGGCAAAAAATATGAGGTTCCCGAAAGCCTGACCATCATGGAAGCCATGGAGTATTCCGGCTACCAGCTCTGCCGCAACGGCTTCTGCGGCGCGTGCGCAACCATCTACCGCATTGCAGGCGACCGTGAGCTGAAGGCCTGCCTTGCCTGCGCGACCAAGGTGGAGAATAACATGTACGTCGCGACGCTGCCCTTCTTCCCGCTGGTCAAGGCCGTCTACGACATCGAAAAAATCAAGCCCTCGCAGCAGATCATGATGCAGCTCTATCCGGAGATTTATGCCTGCGTCGGCTGCAACGCCTGCACGAAGGCCTGCACGCAGGGGCTGAACGTCATGCAGTACATCGCCTACGCCCAGCGCGGCGAATATGACAAGTGCGCAGAGGAGTCCTTTGACTGCGTCATGTGCGGTGTATGCTCCTCGCGCTGCCCTGCGGGCATTTCCCATCCGCAGGTCGCCATGCTCGCCCGCCGTCTGAACGGCAAGTATCTCGCGCCGCACTGCGCGCATCTGGACGAGCGCATCGAGGAGATCCGCGAGGGCAAGTTTGAAAGCCTGCTCGAGGATCTGATGGGCAAGCCCCTGAGCGAAATGCAGGAGCTTTACAACCACCGCGAGATTGAAAAGTAAGGAGGATCGCCATGTATCAGGATGCAAAAATGCTCGAATCCATCCGCAAGGTCGAGGCCGCGCGTGAGGCGAATCTCCGGCTCGACCCGGCGCGTATGACCGCCGAGGAAAAGGACGTTCTGCTCAAAACCTATCATCCGGACTATCGTGAAAGCCAGTTCTCCGTGCTGGACTTCGGCCCGAACAAGGGCGGTAAGGTTCCCATAGAGCTGAAGAAGCTGCTCGAGGGGCAGTCCCGTCTGTTAGGAAAAGCCGTCGATCTGGAGCACCCGGACTACGAGGCTGACGTTCTCATCATCGGCGGCGGCGGCGCGGGCGCGTCTGCTGCCATCGAAGCCGACGAGGCGGGCGCAAAGGTGCTCGTCGTGACGAAACTGCGCATGGGCGACGCGAACACCATGATGGCCGAGGGCGGCATTCAGGCCGCCGATAAGCCCAATGATTCTCCGGCGCAGCACTTCCTCGACGCTTACGGCGGCGGTCACTTCGCCGCGCAGAAGGATCTGCTCTGCAAGCTCGTTACGCAGGCACCCGAGGCCATCGGCTGGCTCTCGTCCCTCGGTGTGGAGTTTGACAAGGCGCCTGACGGCACCATGATTACCACGCATGGCGGCGGCACCTCCCGCAAGCGCATGCACGCGGCCAAGGACTACTCCGGCGCGGAGATCATGCGCACCCTGCGCGACGAGGTTCTGAACCGCGGCATCGAGGTCGTGGATTACACTGCCGCCATCGAACTGGTCAAAGACGATTCCGGCCGCTGCGCCGGTGCGGTGCTCATGAACATGGAGACGCAGGAGCTACTTGTTGCGCGGGCAAAAACCGTCATTCTCGCCACCGGCGGCGCAGGCCGCCTGCATTATCAGGGCTTCCCGACTTCGAATCACTACGGCGCGACCGCTGACGGTCTTGTCCTCGGCTACCGCGCGGGCGCAAAGCTGCTCTACCCTGACACGCTGCAATACCATCCAACCGGTGCGGCCTTCCCCGCCCAGATCTATGGCGCACTCGTCACGGAAAAAGTCCGTTCCGTCGGCGCGTTGCTCGTTAACGTCAACGGCGAGGTCTTTATGAACCCGCTGGAAACGCGCGACGTCGCCGCCGCGTCCATCATCCGCGAGTGCTCCGACCGCCGCAACGGCGTTCCGACTCCGGAGGGCTACGCCGTGTGGCTCGACACCCCAATGATTGAGCTGCGCCACGGCAAGGGCACGATTGAAAAGCGCATTCCCGCCATGATGCGGATGTTCGCCAAGCAGGGCATTGACATCCGCACCGAGCCGATTCTGGTCTATCCGACGCTGCACTACCAGAACGGCGGCCTGCACATCACACCGGACGGCCAGACGGACGTTGAAAACCTCTTTGCGGCGGGCGAGGTCGTCGGCGGTATCCACGGACGCAACCGCCTGATGGGCAACAGTCTGCTGGACATCATCGTCTTTGGCCGCAGCGCCGGTAAAAACGCCGCCGCAAAGGCAAAAGCCGTATCTCCCGGCATGCCTACGCTCGCCCATGTGGACGAATTTGAGGCACAGCGCCGCGCGGCCTGCACGGACGCGCCCGAGCTTTCCCCAAAACTGCTGCCGGACTACACGCGGCATAAATAAGGAGTTATTTTATGAATTGGGCAAGTCTCTTTGAAACCCTGATGATCGTCTGCTTCGGTCTGTCGTGGCCGCTTTCCATTGTGCGCACGCTGCGCACCAAATCCACCAAGGGCAAAAGCCCGTTCTTCATGGCTTTTATCGCCTTCGGCTATGTCTGCGGCATCGTCGCCAAGCTCATGACGCACACCTACAATCTGGCTTTCTGGTTCTATTTCCCGAACGTCCTGATGGTGAGCACAGAGATGGTTCTCTACTTCCACTATCGCCACGTCGAGCACGTCTGCCCAAACTGCCAGACGGTCGTAAAGACAAAGTAATCTCAAAAAGCGGTGAGCCGGACGGCTCACCGCTTTTTCGTTGAAAATGTTTCTTCGTTTTTTGATATGCAGGCAAAAACGACTCCTACGCTGCCGGATTACTCGACGATGCGGATGTGCACTTCATCAAGCTGCTTCTGCTCAACGGTGGACGGCGCACCCATCATGACGTCCTGCGCATTCTTGTTCATGGGGAACGGGATGATCTCACGGATAGAATCCTCGCCCGCCAGCAGCATGACCATGCGGTCAACGCCCGGCGCAATGCCCGCATGAGGCGGTGCACCGTAGCAGAATGCGTTATACATGGCCGGGAACTTGGCCTTGACATCGTCCTCTCCGAGGCGCACCAGCTCGAATGCCTTAATCATGATCTCGGGATCGTGGTTCCGGACCGCACCGGAGGACAACTCCACGCCGTTGCAGACAAGGTCATACTGATAGGCATTGATGCTCAGGGGGTCGATTTCGCCGCGCTCGGCCTTTTCGAGAACCTCGAGGCCACCGTTAGGCATGGAGAACGGATTGTGGCAGAATTCCAGCTCGCCGGACTCTTCACCGATCTCATACATCGGGAAGTCGACGATCCAGCAGAATTCATAACGCTCGGCATCCATGTGGCCGGGGACGGCAGCGCCGAGGAGCTTACGCAGAACGCCGGCGCACTTCTGTGCGGCGGTCTTTTTGCCTGCGGTCACGCCGACAAAGCTGCCGGGCGTAAGGCCGAGCCGCTCGACGATGGCATCTTTGCGGTCAGAAAGGAATTTGGCAATCCCGCCGGACAGCTCACCGTCCTCGCCCAGCTTGAACCACATGGGCTTCGTGCCGGAGATGACCTCTGTCTCTGCGACCAGCTTATCGACAGCCTTACGCGCAAGGTTGCAGTCATGCACGACGATGGCCTTGACGGTATTGCCCTCGGCAAAGGGGGCAAAATCGATGCCCTGCACCTGCGCGGTGATGTCCTCGATTACGAGATCAATGCGAAGATCGGGCTTGTCCGAGCCGTAGCGCTCCATGGCCTCATTATAGCCGATGCGCTTGAAGGGCGCGGAAGATGCAATGTTATATTTGCCAAACTTAGCAAAGATGGGCGGCAGCACATCCTCGAGCACGGCGAAAACATCGTCCTGATCGGCAAAGGCCATTTCCATATCGAGCTGATAGAACTCGCCGGGGCTGCGGTCGCCGCGCGCGTCCTCATCACGGAAGCAGGGCGCGATCTGGAAATAGCGGTCAAAGCCGGAGGTCATCAATAGCTGCTTGA
>ERZ779840.727-NODE-727-length-35643-cov-5.926604_pt1 | contig 35643 bp, 32 predicted proteins | sample MGYA00511561_ERZ779840 | MGnify/ENA primary metagenome ERZ779840 (study PRJEB29588, sample SAMEA2162036) | human gut metagenome | biome: human gut; feature: human-associated habitat; material: faeces | place: Denmark | collected 2008/2010 ...
TGCCCTCCGTCCAGCCGCTTATCTCGGCGATGACCGTGACGCGCCCGCCGCTTTCAAGCTCGGCGCGCTGCGGCACCATCCCATCGGGCTCGAACCAGACAGCGACGCGGTACTCATCGTTCGGCTCAAGGCGGCAGACATACAGGCCGTCCTCCTCGCCGTAGGAGTCAAGATGCCCGCTCTTCATCGCCTGCACCAGCACCGGCAGTGACGACATGGGCGAGAGCCCGAGGGAGTCGAGCGAGCCGGTATCGAGTACGACCCCGTCATACTGCAGAACGGTGCTCCCCGGCTCAACACGTGCGGTCACGCCCGCGATAAGCTCCGGCGCTAATACCGTCACCGCGCCGCCGCTGTCGTCCTCAGTGTAGCTCAGGGTGAACTTCGCCGTCTTGTGCTCATACTCGGCGCGCACGTTCGCGGTAAAGGTAAGCGACTGCGCCGCGTTCACACGCTCGGAAAACCCGGCATAGGCTTTCTCGACCTCGCGGCCCGCGCAGCCGGTGAGCAGCAGGCACACGATCGCCAACAAAGGCAGGCATACTCGTTTCATAGTCATCCGTTGACCTCCGAAATCAATTATGCTAAACCTTATGCGGCTTGTTCAATTATAATCACCTATGAAAGAATAGTCAAATAGGTCTTGCAAAAATCGTCAGGCTGTGATAAATTCTATGTGTTACAGCGTTGAGCGGGAAAATAACGCGGATGCACCTGTCAGAGAGTGGGGGTCACCGGCTGCAAGCCTCCATAGGCCGCGCGCGTTTGGTTCGCCCGTGAGCTCCGGCCAATCCCCGGCGTGCGGCGCGCGTTAAGCGCCTTAAAGAGCGGCTCATTTGAGCCGAACGTGGGTGGTACCGCGGAAGCCATGCTTTCGTCCCTTGGTTACGGAGGGACGGGGGCTTTATTTTTTTACAGGAGAAGTTGGCAAATGAAAGAATTAATGCAGAAGCTCAGAGAGTCATCGGTAAAGGAAATTCTGGATTGCGACAGCGCGGAGCGCCTTGAGGCGATGCGCGTCAGGTACCTCGGCAAAAAGGGCGAGCTGACGGCGATACTGCGCCAGATGGGCAGCCTCTCGGCTGAGGAGCGCCCCGCGATGGGGCAGCTGGCAAACCAGCTCAGGAGCGAGATCGAAGAAGCGATAGACAAGCGCCGCGAGGAGCTTTCTTCCACGATGATGGAGCTCAAGCTCGAGAGCGAAGCCGTCGACGTGACGCTTCCGGGCAAGGATATCCGTATGGGGCACAAGCACCCGATGTACAACGTCCTCGACCAGCTCAAGGATATATTCATCGGCATGGGCTTTGAGATACTCGACGGTCCCGAGGTCGAGCTTGCGGAATATAACTTCACGAAGCTGAACATCGACGAAGGCCACCCCTCCCGTGACTGGACGGACACCTTCTACTTCACCGAGGACGGCAAGATACTTCTGCGCACGCAGACCTCCCCGATGCAGATACACGCCATGGAGACGCACCAGCCGCCTATCCGCATCATCGCCCCCGGCAGAGTCTACCGCAAGGACGAGGTCGACGCGACGCACTCCCCCATGTTCCACCAGATTGAAGGCATGGTCATCGATAAGGGCATAACCATGGCAGACCTCAAGGCGACGCTCAACCTCGTCGTCGAGAAGATATACGGCAAGGGCACGGTCACGCGCTTCCGTCCGCACCACTTCCCGTTCACCGAGCCGAGCTGCGAGCTGGACATTCAGTGCCACAAGTGCGGCGGTAAGGGCTGCCCGACCTGCAAGGGCGAGGGCTGGATTGAAGTCCTCGGCGCGGGTATGGTACACCCCAAGGTTCTTGAGGGCTGCGGCATCGATCCGGACGTGTACTCCGGCTGGGCCTTCGGCATGGGGCTTGAGCGCCTTGCTCTCGGCGAGTACAAGATCACCGACATGCGTCTGATATTCGAGAACGATGTCAGATTCCTCGAACAGTTCTGATCAGGGAGGTAAATGATATATGAAGATGTCAAGAAAATGGCTGAACGAGTTCGTCGATCTCAGCCTTGAAGAATATGACGACCATACATTCGGCGAGGCCATGACGGTCTCCGGCTCCAAGGTCGAGGTCACGGACGATCTCAGCAAGACCATGCACGGCGTGAAGGTCGGGCGCATCGTCTCCATCGAGAAGCACCCCAATTCCGACCATATGCTCGTCACCCAGATAGACGTCGGCGAGATCGAGCCTGTCCAGATATGCACCGGCGCATGGAACATCCATGAGGGCGATACCGTCCCCGTCGCGCTGCACAACTCCCTGCTGCCCGGCGGCGTGAAGATCACCAAGGGCAAGCTGCGCGGCGTTCCCTCCAACGGCATGCTCTGCTCGCTCAAGGAGCTTGGCATGACGACGCATGACTTCCCCTACGCTGTCATCACTCCCGCTGCTATCCTCGGCGACTATCACCCCATCGATCCGGAAAAGCCCTCCGTCGCCGCCGACATAAAGGCCGGTGACAGGATATTCGGCAAGGTCATCGCCGCTCAGGTCGAGCATGTTGAGGCCGTTGGCTACTCCAGATACGTGCTCTCGCTCAGCACCGGGTCTGAGACTGTCAGCGCCGAGACCGGGTGCATGAACCTGCATGCGGGCGACCTCGTTGCTTACGATACGGCGAAAAACCACGTCTGCACGCTTGACGACCTGCGCGCAAAGCAGGAGGAGTTCCCCCACTGCATCACCGACGGCATCCTCATCCTCAACGAGGACTGCAGGCCCGGTGACGACGTCGCCGTCCTGCTCGGGCTGGATGATCACGTCGTTGATTACGAGATCACCCCGAACCGCCCGGACTGCCTGTGCATGATCGGTCTTGCGCGTGAGGCCTCCGTCACGTTCAAAAAGCCCCTCAAGCTGCACACCCCCGTTGTCAATGCAGCCGCCGGCGGCAATATAAACGACATGGCAAAGATCATCATCGAGGAACCGGAGCTCTGCCCGCGCTACACTGCGCGCATGGTCAAGAACGTCAAGATCGCTCCGTCCCCCGCATGGATGCGCGAGCGCATCCGCAACGCCGGTATGCGCCCGATAAACAACATCGTCGATATCACGAACTACGTCATGATGGAATACGGCCAGCCGATGCACGCCTTCGACTTCAGCTGCGTCAAGGATCATGAGATCCATGTCCGCCTTGCCCGCGAGGGCGAGAGCATCCGCACGCTCGACGGTACCTCCCGCGCGCTGACCCCCTCCATGCTCTGCATCTGCGACACTGAAAAGCCCGTCGCGGTCGCGGGCGTCATGGGCGGCGAGAACAGCGAGATCGTCGGCGACACGGCGATGGTGCTCTTCGAGAGCGCGAACTTCAACGGCACCTCTATCCGCCGCACCGCTACCGCCCTCGGCATGCGCACCGACGCTTCCTCCCGCTATGAGAAGGGTCTGGACGTCTACAACACCTATGACGCCGTACAGCGCGCCTGCGAGCTTATAGAACTGCTCGGCGCGGGCGAGGTCGTCGACGGGATAATCGACGTTATCCCCAAGCCCCTGCCGCACACCGACGTCAAGCTTGAGCCGGAGAAGATAAACGCCCTGCTCGGCACCGATATAGACGAGGCCACGATGCGCGATATCCTCATCCGCCTCGGCTTCACCCTCGAGGGCGACATTATCCATGTCCCCTCATGGCGCGGCGACGTTTCGCATTACTCCGACATCGCCGAAGAGGTCGCCCGCTTCTACGGCTATAATGAGATACCCACGCAGTTTGCCGGCAGCGCCACCACGAGCGGCGGCTTCAGCGAGGTGCAGCAGTGCGAGCGCGCGGTCGGTCAGGTCTGCCGCAGCATGGGTCTGGATGAGATCATCACCTACTCCTTCATAAGCCCGAGCTATTATGACAAGATCCGTATGCCCGCGGACTCCCCGCTGCGCGACAGCCTCCGTATCTTGAACCCCCTCGGCGAGGACACCTCCATCATGCGCACGACCGTCCTCCCCTCGATGCTCGAGATACTCACCCGCAACTATAATTACCGCAACAAGGCCGCCTATCTCTATGAAATCGGCAGAGTATACTTCAAGCGCCCTGACGGCACGGCGGACGAGCCGAAGATAGTCTCCCTCGGCGCATACGGCGCGGATGTCGACTTCTTCACCGTCAAGGGCTGGGTCGAGACTCTGATAGGTGACCTCGGCGCTGCAAAGCCCCGCTTCGCCGCCGAGAAGGAGAACGCCTCCTATCATCCCGGCCGCTGCGCAAAGGTCTATGTCGGCGATACCTGCATCGGCGTGTTCGGTCAGATCCATCCCGTTGTCGCAGCAAACTACGGCGTAGATGCCGAGCTTTACTGCGCGGAGCTGAGTTTTGACGCTCTCTACTCCGTCAAGGGTGCAACGCCCGTCTACAAGCCGCTGCCGCGCTTCCCGTCCGTCACGCGCGACATCGCCGTTGTGTGCGATGCGTCGATCCCCGTCGGCGATCTGAGCGACTGCATCCTCGCCTCCGGCGGCCAGTACCTCAAGGACTGCACGCTCTTCGACGTGTACACCGGTCACCATATAATCGAGGGCAAGAAGTCCGTCGCCTTCTCGCTGACGATGCGCTCCGACGATCAGACCCTGACCGTCGAGCACGCGGATGAGACGGTCAAGGCCGTGCTCAAGGCGCTGGAAGAAAAGTTCGGCGCATTCATCAGATAAGCCTGTCAACGCACAATGAGCGCGCCGCATATGTATGCGGCGCGCTCAAAAATTTAATAATTCTTAACGAATTTTCACCCGCTTTCGACTTTACTTGACTGCGTTTTCTGTTATAATGTAGCCAAGAAGAAAGAGAAAAGGAGGGGAAAATCATGGAAGATTCAACCCGTAAGTTTACAGCGCTGGACAGTAAGACCGAGATGAGAGAGATTTTATCGTCCGTGTATAACTCCCTCATGGTGAAGGGATATAACCCCATAAATCAGATCGTCGGCTACATTCTCTCGGAGGATCCTACCTATATCACCAATTACAACAACGCTCGTACGCTCATCTGCCGTATCGACAGGGACGAGCTTATGCAGGAGCTGGTCAGGAACTATCTTGACAAATAAGCACCTTGCGTAGAAGCAAAAATAAGACCCGGAGCCCGTGACAAGTCACAGGCTCCGGGTCTTTATATCATCGGTTTAAGAGCCATATGCCGAGATTCAGATACCCGGCAAAGGCCGTCCATATAAGGTACGGGAGCATGAGCTTCCCCGCGGTTCTGGAAATATAGTGAAACAGCACAGTGCATACCAGTATCATCACCCACAGCACAATGAGCCACAGGAACGACACGAAGTACAGCCCAAGCGTAAAGAACAGCACCGGCCACAGGAAATTCGCGGCAAGCTGCAGGGCGTACACCGTCAGCGCACGTTCTCTGCGCGCCTCGGACACATGCGCCGTCCAGATAAGATACGACGCGACGCCCATAAGAATATACAGCGCCGTCCATACAACGGGAAAGAGCCATTGCGGCGGCGCGAGCGGCGGCTTCGCCATAGTCTCGAACAGCTTCATGCCGTCCTTTGTAAGAAACGCGGCAAGCCCGCCGACTGCCAGCGGAAGCGCAATGGCCGCGATGAGCTGCCTGAGCTTTATATTGTGCTTCACTTTCATCACCCGTATAAGCATATGACAAGCACTGCCGCTTTATTCCAGTCATATATAAAAGACGGCGCCGCATTTTGCAGCGCCGTCTCAAACTCAGAACTGTGCGTAGATAAACGGAGTCTCGCCCGTGTAGGCAAGCACGAGCGTGAGCCCGATGGCGGCGAAGAACAGCGCCATCCCCCATACGCTGCTGAGACTGACAAGCGGATAGTACCCCTCCGGCTTTGTCCCGAGCTTCCGGCTTCTGATGCAGGCTATCGCCATCGCCGCGGCGGTGACGAGGACGCCGAACAAAGTCCAGCTGCTGATGTGCGTCATGCCGCGCTGCCATGTGAACACCGCCGTGAGTATCTGCATCGCGGTGCCGAAGCTGTCCGCGCGGAAGAACACCCAGCAGAAGTTAACAAAGCAGAAGGTGAGCAATATGGACAGCACCGTGTACACCCGGCCCTCCCCCACTGTCCCGCTTTTTGCGCGCCATGCGCTCCACAGCCTGTGCGCGCAGAGCGCAAGCCCGTGCAGAGCGCCCCACACGACGAAGGTCCATGCCGCGCCATGCCACAGGCCGCCTATGACCATCGTCAGCATTAGGTTTACATAATTCCTGACTTTGCCCTTTCTGTTGCCGCCGAGCGGTATGTACAGGTACTCCATCAGCCACGTTGAAAGGCTGATGTGCCAGCGCTTCCAGAACTCCTTGACGCTGCGGGAGAGATACGGCATGTTGAAATTTCTCGGCAGCTCATAGCCAAGGCCGCGCGCACAGCCGACGGCCATGTCGGAATAACCGGAGAAGTCGCAATAGAGCTGTATCGAGTACCCCACGACGGCCAGCAGCACCGTTCCGCCGCCGAACTGCACGGGGTTAGAATACACCGCGTTTACGAAAACAGCGATATTATCCGCGATAACTACCTTTTTGAAAAGGCCGAACAGGAATATCTGCACACCCTTTTCGAGATTTACAAGGGAGACATTCCTGTCCTCACAGAGCTGCGGCAGAAACTCCCCCGCCTTCACGATCGGTCCGGAGACGAGCTGCGGGAAAAACGAGATATACAGCGCAAGCTTTATAGGGCTTCTCTCCGCCTCGACCTTCCCGCGGTGGACGTCGATAATATAGCTGAGCGTCTGGAAGGTGTAGAACGAAATGCCGACCGGCAGCAGCAGCTTCAGCGCTCCCGGCTCCGCAAGGCCGAAAAGCTCACAGAAGGAGCCGACGAAGAAATTGAAATACTTGAACACACCGAGGATCACGAGCGGCAGCACAACGCCCGCATGCAGCGCGAAGCGGCTGCGGCGGCAGTTGGCGGCGCTCACATAGGCGATCACGGTGAGCGCGAGCAGCAGGAAGCAGCACTTCCAGTTCCAGCTCGCGTAAAAGGCATAGTTCGCCGCAATGAGCAGCACATGGCGCGCACCAAAAAGCTTATCCCCGAGGGCGCGCTTCACCGCTGGAATATTCGTCAGCGAAAGAGCTGCGCAGACCGCGGCAAAAAAGGCAAGGAAGCCCAGACTGTTAAATGCCATCCTGTTTCTCCTCCAATGCCTTTATCGTCTCATATACCTCCTGTGCGAACAGCCTGTGCCCGACCCTGTTCATATGCCCCGCCCCCGGCGTTGTGTTGGCAAAGCCGTAGGGCAGTTGACAGCTCTCGGCATATTCGCCGGTATACGCATCCGTCAGGTCGACAAAGACGATGCCATGCTCCGCGCAGACGCTCTCAAACGCCGCAAGGCATCCGGCGTCCGTTTTGGTATAAGCATTCCCCTGCCCGTCAACATACACTGTCGGGTCGAAGACTATAACCGGCTGCACGCCTCGCGCGCTGCATATATCCGCCGCCATCCCAAGCAGCGGGGAGAGCGCTGCGGCAGGCTCACGCAGTGCCGCCGGTGCTTCCGCGGCTTCCGTGTCATCAGCGTCCGCAGCCCCGGCCATTCCCTTGAACTGCACGGTATAGAGCAGGCGCAGGTACGGCAGCTTCTGCATGAGCGTTACGAGCGCCCCGGACTGCGACGGGATATCCGCCAGAGTCCCGCTCAGAACCGCGTCAATATCCTCCGGTGCAAAGTCCACTGTGTTCGTCTCGATGACGACATATCCGCCCGGCTCATACATATCCAGAGCCGCGGCCAGATGCTTCATGCAGTAAAGCATCGTGTGCCCCGCAGTGCCGATGTTGTAGGTGTACTTCTCGCCGTCAAAGAGCGTGTTCAGTACCGCCCCGGCGTTTTCATCCTGCGCGACGTTGAAGCCCTCCATGTGCGACGAGCCCATCAGCAGGATGTCTATCCTCTCCCCCGGCGTATAGTCCCGGAGGTTATTGAAGCCGTCGTTATTGGTCACGCCCCACGCGAAGCCCTCTGTGCCCTTGCTGTAAAAGGTGGAGGTCTCCCATTTATATTCCGTTGCGCCGTCCGGGTTCGTGTAGTGTACCGGGACATTATAGTAAAGCATAGCGAAAGCGTTGAGCGCCAGCAGCGCGATCACGCCCCCGGCTATCGCCTTCATTATCCATGCTGCGACTTTCTTCATATGTTTTTCCTTTTGGGAGTCTTTATTTTAATCCGACAGCATGCAGAACAGCGCGTAAGCCGGGTAGTCTCTGTCCCGCAGAGCGCGCTCAAGCTTACGCAGGAACGGGTTCACGGAGCTGAAGCCTTCAAACTCCCTGCCGAGAAAGTCGAGCCACACGGCAAAGATGGCTTTTTTTATCTCCTCGTCCCGCTGCTCCGTTCGGCGGTAAGTCAGTACAAGCATGCTGAGAATGTACTCATAGTATTCCTGCGTGTTCTCAAGGCCAAGCTTTTTCCTGTCCTCATGCAGGCTCAGAGTTATCCACAGCGAGTCGATGCTCTTTACGCTTCCCCTTGACTTTCTGCTTATCCCGCCGGGGTTGACCCGGTATTTTACAACGGGGCTGTCAATACCGGCCGCCTTTTTACCCAGCTGCGCATAGTACGGGAACAGCACCTGATGAATGACGCTGTCTTCATACAGATAACCCTCCGGGAAGCGGAAGCCGTCAAGCGCCCTGAGCCTGTAGGCTTTGCCCCACGGATAGCTATAGCAGTCGTCCGTATATTTCAAAAGCTCTCCCGACTTATGCGGTCTGTCGGATATATGCCGCAGTTGGGTGTCGACCACCTCGTATGCGCCCTCGGAAAACACCGCGTCTCCGTTCAGCACCGCCCCGATGAGCCGCTCTGCCGCGTCCGGAAACAGTACGTCGTCCGAATCCAGAAACATGACAAGCTCAGTGTCGGAAATTTCAAGCCCCGCGTTTCGCGCGCCGGAATGGCCGCGGTTTTCCTGATGGACAACGCGGACGCGGCTGTCCCGCGCGGCGTAGCCGTCGAGTATCTCACCCGTTGCGTCCGTCGAGCCGTCGTCTATCGCAAGCACACGGAAGCTGTACTGCGTATCCTGCTCAAGCACTGAGTCCATGCACTCGCGCAGATACTTTTCGGCATTGTACGCAGGTATGATAATATCCAGTTCGCCCTTACGGACGTCTCCCTCTACCCGGCGCGCGCACAGGCACGAGCCGCCGGCGTCCGGGCTCACGCTCCCGAGCAGTGCCCGCGCCTCCTCCGTTTCGGGCAGGGCGGCCGCCTTGCCCCTGAACGGGTAGAGCAGCGCATACGCGCTCTTTCCGAGTCCAAGCTTTCTAAGTACCTTGTACAGCATATACGTTTCCTCTCTTTCTGCGGCTCCTGTACCTCCGCGCACTTCCCGCCGACCTTTCCTGCCGGTACGCCGGCAAGGTTTATGCCAGGTTCAAGAAAGCTCTTGTTCACAAGTGCGCCGCTGCCGACGGTTATGTTATCTTCTCCTCACTCAGCATCCGCGTCCCCCTGCTTCCCTGCTCTCTTACGCTTTTTCAGTATATTCAGGTTATACATAAAGCTTTCGACCTTGAGTGCGGCGCAGGCCGATACATACACTGCCGCGCCGGTGATTATCTGTATCACGAGCTTCGCCGCGTCCGGTATGCTCAGCAGGTTGAGCGCCGCCACGGCCGCGCCCATTATCACCGCCGCCAGCGCGCAGCGCCACATATCCTTTGCCTGATCGGCAAAGCCGTAGTCCAGCAGCTGCTTCACCGGCATGGAGGTGATGATCGCATCCAGCCACGCGCTGAACAGGAAGCCGTAGGCGATCGCCTCGACTGAGTTGAAAACGAACACCGTTATGAGCAGCACGATTATCATCAGCGTCCTGCGCAGGAGCTCCTGCTTCATCAGGATATCGCTGCGCCCCAAAGCCTTTACGGCCACGAGGTTTGCCGAAGTTATCGGCGTCTGCATTTCTGCGATGCACAGTACCTGCACAAATATGACGCAGGGCATCCATTTTTCCGTCAGCAGCAGGCGCACCATCGGCTCCGCCACGGCGGACATACCGACCATCGCCGGGAAGATCACGAACTCGCCCATTGTCTGCGCGCGCCTGAGCATTGCGCGCACCTGCTTTTTATCGTCCTGTGCCTGTGCCATGACCGGGAACATGACCGACTGCACCGCCGTATCGAGGTTGCGCGACACCGTCGTCGAGAAGCGCTGCCCGCGCTCGTAATAGCCGAGGTCGGCGGTCGAAAACTTTTTGCCGATTATCAGCGGGCGGATGTCGTTATATATCGTCGTTATCATCGACGAGGCAAGCATCTTTATCCCGAAGCCGTAGAGCCGCTTTGCGCTGTCCTTTGAGAACTTCCCGCGCGGGATCCATCTGTCCGTGCAGAACATGGCGATGCAGGTCACCGCGATATGTGAGAAATAGTAACCCACCAGCGCCCAGAGCCCCGCGCCCTTATACGCCATCGCTATGCCGAGCGTACCGGCAGTCAGCGTCGCGGCAAGGCTGCAATACATCATCTCGCGAAAGCGCATCTCCCGCTGCATACGCGCGACCTGTATCGAGTTGAACGCGCTGAAGAACATCGACAGCGAGTAAATGCGCAGCGGCATTATAAGCGCCGGGCTTTGATAGTAGCCGGCGATAAGCGGCGCTGCGAAGTACAGCAGCACTATCACCACCGCCGTGAGCCCCAGCGTTATTATAAACACCGTCGAGTAATCCCGCTCCTTGACCTCCTTGCTCTGCACGAGCGCCGAGTTCAGCCCGCCGTCAACGACCGTCAGCGAGAGATCGGTAAATACCAGCAGCAGCGAAAGCTGCCCGAACACCTCCGGTGCAAGCAGACGAGCCTGGATTATGCTTATCACGAGCCCTATGCTCTTGACCGAAAAGCGCTCTATGAATTTGTATATAAGTGATTTTATAACTTTTGCCTTGTTCATGCCCTGACCTTCGCTGTCACCTTGCTCCCACAGCTTTCGCCGCGCAGTAAAGAAGGGTGTTGATATTTATTATCGCATCATACCGGTGCTTCTTGAGAAGCTTTGCAGTGAGCCTGTTGAGCACTCTCCGCAGCGCGTCTGGCTGATACTGTCCCGGAAGCAGAGCGACAGGCCGGTAGCCATCTTTGAGAAACTCTGCATAAAACGCGCTTTCCCTGATTGACGCTATCGCAGAGCGTTTGTACTCTCTTGTAGAGGCATAGCGGCATATGCGCTTTATCTCAACAGCCGTTTTATCAAGACTGCTGTTTCTGAGCCGGTCAAAGTCCTCGGAGCTAAGCACATCGGTGCGTTTCAGAAACTCAAGCACCATTTCGTTCACTTCAAAATCGGCACTGTAATTGTCAAACTCTTTGGAATGAGTGATGCTTTTCGGATTATATCGGTAGCGATATAGCATCTCGGGAATGAACACAGCGCTGCGCGCATTCTCAATGATCTCCAGCGACTGGACAAGATCCTCGCCGTTCCTGATATGATACCGCGCGCTGTGATCGCGCCCGTCAAAGCATGAAGCCTTTGCGCACTTGCGGCAGAGTGAGTTATAGGCTTCATCGTTAAAGACGATATTATATAGCTCCCGCTTATCGGTTATGACACGGCCGCAGTCATAAGAAGAGCACTTAATATGTGACGTTCCCTCCGGGCGCAGCCACTCAAAGCCGTAGATGACGCAGTCGACTCCGGTTTCGCTTATGTACCGGTGCAGTGTTTCCAGCGTGTCAAGGCTCAGGTAATCGTCCGAGTCGAGGAAGACATAATAGTCCCCCTGCGCGCGCTCAAGCGCGTAGCGGCGGGTGTGCATAAGGCCGCCGTTGGGCTTATGGAACACGCGGATGCGGCTGTCCTTCTTTGCGTACTCCTCGCATATCTCGCCGCTGTGATCAGGCGACCCGTCGTCCACCAGTATAAATTCAAAATTCCCGTATGTCTGTCCCAGCACCGACTCAATGCACTCCGGCAGATACCGCTCCACCTTATACACCGGCGTCATGATGCTGAATTTGATGTTATTGTTCATAAACCATTACTCTTTCCCGGGGAGTTTTATCCAACTGCCAACCTTGTAATTCCATTCTGCTGGCTTGATTCCTGTAAAACCACCATTATGAAAGAAAGTCAGTTCACCGAAATAGATTTTGCTGTTTGCGCAATAAAAGTCTGTCCGAACATGAGGAATACCCTCAGACAGCACTGAAGCTATCCGCTGCATTTCTTCAAAACATTCAGGTTTCGGCGGCAGTATCGCCGAATTTGGATCTTTCATCCGGATTGGAAGATGATTGAAGTCCATGTCAAAGAAATCTGTTGTTGTGTCAGCTGCCGCATCTCTTGATATATACATCATTTTAGGCGCACCATTGAAGCAGAAAAACTTATAATCCTTCAGTTCGGTTTGCTCCGCTTTGAACTCTTGATGAATCCACAGCGCGCCGCCATCATACATCAGGAGCCAGCCCGTGTGTGTGTGTGTGTGTGTGTGTGTGTGTGTGTGTGTGGAAGTTCTATCCAGCTGCCAAGCTTAGAATCCCACTCCTCAGGGGTGAATGCGCTCAAGCCGCTTCCGTCATACATTGTCAGCTCTCCCAGATATAGCTTCCCTTCTATTCCGTACCAATCGACACGGATATGAGGGAACTTCTTGGATATCTCGTTTGACATTTTCAGCATATCGTCAAGAAAATCCGGCCCCGGAGTGGGTTCATCGGCCATTGGAGTCCCTTGAAATATGTCCAGTCTTTTCCACTGTGCATCATAGAAATCCTGCGTATGCTTTTCAAATCTTCCGGAATGAAGCTCTATCATTTTTGCTATTCCGTTAAAGCAAAGTGTCTTGAAATCCCGCAGCTCTCCGGTCTCATCCTCCATGTACTTCTCTGCGATAATTCTGGGCGGCACATCCTTATACGGCCATTCGCGGTTCGTCCAATAATAGTTGCGCTTAAGGTGCTTCGCAAGCTTCGCCTTCGCGGCGGGGATATCGAGCGCTGACTTATCCTTGCAGATAATAACGCCGCCGCTGTCATGGGTGCACTTGAGGACGAACTGCTCGGGAAGAGCGTCAAAATCTATTTCATTCGGGCTGTTCCACGGGCCGCCGACAAGCGGGATAAGATACTCTTCGCCTATCTTTTCGGCGATATATTTTCTGACCTCATATTTGTCGACAAGCTTGGTATACAAGGGGTTGCGGTCATAGAGCTTCAGCCACTGGAGCTTTTCGTTAAAGGTCTTTGGGTTATCTAAATCAAGCTCATAGCCCATCCTCAGCTTGAACTTTCTTTTAAGAAAGGCCTCGTCCGACATCCAGTTGAGCATATTGCGGCTGGCAAAGAAATCAAACATATTGGCCCGGCTTGAAAGATAGTATTTTAATCCTGCAATGCTCATATTTCAGCCTCTTTTCGCAATTATTCCTTCAATATAGTTCTTCCAAAGGGAAAAGATATTCTCCGGTCTGAAGGCTTCCGCGCGCAAACGCGCGGCGTTTCCGACAGTCTCGCAGCGCTCCGGACTGCGCAGCGCCCAAAGCATCCGCGCGGCAAGCGCCGTCTCATCCCCGACGGGGATAAGCCAGCCGTTGCGCCCCTGGTCAATGACCATGGCAGGTCCGCCGCAGGGGCAGTCAGTCGCGATGCAGGGAAGCCCCATCGCGAGTGCTTCGAGCAGCGCATTCGGCATGCCCTCATAGTCCGAGGGCAGGACAAAGAGCCTTGCTCGACTGAGCGTCTCCGGCATGTTCCTCGACGCGCCGGGCAGGTGTACACGCTCCGATATTCCAAGCGACGCAGCGAGCGCAAGAAGCTCCTCGCGCAGCTCTCCGACGCCGTAGATAAACAGATCGTCCTGAACCTTTGGGGCTATTTTACTATAGGCTTTTATAAGAAGCGCCTGATTTTTCTGCACATTTAAGCGTCCAGCGGTGACGATGCCGCGGCGCTCCGGCGACAGCTCCGTTTCAAAAAAGCGGCCGTCCACCTGATTCATTATAATAGCAGCTTTCTTTTGCAGACGCTTTGGGAACCACGCCCTGGCCTGTTCGGTCTGGAAGACGCAGCCGTCAGCCATCGGGAGCAGGAGCTTTCCGACAAGGCGGCCGAGACGCCCGGCGTATTCCTTCTCCGGGTCGTTCCTGACGGAGACGATGCACTTGGTCGGAAGACCGAAAGTGGCCAATATTGACCTGAAATTCGGCTCGGCCATGAATGAAATGAGAGCCGCCGGCCGTTCCTTTTTGCACAGAGCGCGCAAAGCCTTTATCCGGGACAAATTTCTCTTGAGCCGAGACTGGATGATCTGCTCATTTTCTATCGAAACGCGCTCCACGCCCTCCGGGACAGGATACTCATGTTCATCGACAAAGGAGGTGACAAGGATGCTGCGGTACCCCGCCTGAGCAAAACGATAGGCCAATTGTAGAATGACCCGCTCTGCTCCGCCGCCGTGGATGGCATTTATATAAAACATCAGTGTGTTTTTATTGACTTTCATTTTTAATCATCACTTCGCTTTTATATTAAAGCAGTACTGGATATTCACTTTTCTCCGGCAAGGCGGAGATAAAGCTCCGTCATTTTCTCGGCAGATGTGCGCGCATCGAAGCCGGCGCGGACTATATACTCCGTCACATCGCGGCGCGGCGGGGCGTTCAGCAGCTTCTCCGCCCAGAGGGAGGCATCATCTATCGGCAGGTGCTCGACCAGCGGGGAAACATCGGCGTCAGCGCTGACGTTTGAGGACACATAGCACGGAAGCCCCGCGGCCTGCGCCTCAATAAGCGTGACGGGCAGCCCCTCCCACACGGAGGGTAAAGCGAAAACATCCATCGCCTGCAAAAGCTCCGGAACGTCGCTGCGGTTGCCGGTAAAGATAACGCTGTCCGAAAGACCAAGCGCGGCGGCCTTTTCCTCGCACCGGGCGCGAAGGTCTCCGTCCCCGACGAGGAGAAGAGCGCTGTCAGGTTTTCTATCATGCACAAGCTTGAACGCATCGAGCAGGAAGGACTGGTTCTTTGCGGGCTGGAAGCGGCCGACATGGCCGATGACGAGCTTATCCGTCATCTTAAGCTCCGCGCGGTACTTCTCGCGCACGCTCTCAGGCAGGCGGAAGCGCCGGGTATCGACGGCGTTCGGCAGAAAAATATAATTATCCCGTTCGCAGGCCTCCTTGCCGAAAAGCCACTCCCCCGCTTCGCGCGAGCAGGCCATGAGCACATCCGCCTGATTTCTCAACGGCCTCTGCATGAGTTGCTTCACGACAGAAGAGACACCGGGGCCGTTCGAGGTGTTGTGGCTGTGGATGATAGTCTTGAGCCCATGCTTTTTGGCAACGGGAAGATAGAGCGAAGCATAGCTGCGGACATGGGAATGGAGCACCTTATACTCCGGGTGTGCGGTAAGAAAAGAGTCCCACGCCGTTTTGACCTCATGGGCATTGAAGCCGGTAAAGCCCGGCAGGTTATATATCCGCGCACCGAGAGCTTCGGCATCGGCGGCAAAGTACCGCTCATTGGGGTGGTCGAGTACAAAATCAAACTGTATCTTCTCGCGGTCGATGTTGCGATAAAGGTTCAGGATCATCGTCTGCGAGCCGCCGACGTTCAGGCTGCCGATCATTTGCAGGATACGCACCATCAGACACCCACCTCCCGCGTCTTTATCTCTGTTTCGCGCTTCTGATAGATAAGGGTATTCGCCGGGAACTCGCCCTTTATGACGCTGCCGGCTGCGACGACGCAGTTATCACCGATCTTCGTGCCGCGCAGGATGACGCAGTTTGCGCCGATCCAGACGTTATTGCCGATCTCGACGGGTGCAGTCTTATACTTCATTGCGGCAAGCCCGCCCTCGGCGCGGTAGTCATGGTCATGGTCGTAGATCTGCACGTTCGGCGATAGCTGGATATTATCGCCGAGGATAATCTTCTCATGGCAGACGATCATATCATTGGAGTTGAGGGAGACGTTTTTGCCAAGGACGCACTCGGCTCCCTTTCGCACACGGAGCTTCGCCCCGTCGCGCATCTTGAAGCCCGAGCCGATGGTCAGCTTTCCGCCGTCAAGCGTGATCTCACTGTGCGGGGAGACCATGCAGAGGGCAGGGCCATGAAAGGACTTGGGATGAAAGAGCTTCGCAAAGCCCATCTTCAATGCGCCGGTGGGCACAACAACAAGGGCGCGGAGATATCTGTTCATTGTTCGACCTCCCGGATATATTTCTCGATAACGATCTCGCGGTCAAATTCCTTTTCCATCTTGGCTCTGCCCGCGCGCCCCATCGCGGCGCGCTCATCGGGTGAGAGCGCGAGGAAACTCTCGACGCGCAAGATAAGCTCCTCAGTGCTGCCGGGGGTATAGATGTAACCGGTGACGCCGTCGTCGATCGTATCGACGGAGCCGGGGATGCGTGTCGCGATGCAGGCGCGGCCAGAGGCGGCGGACTCGAGCATGACGTTCGGCACGCCCTCGCCTCCGAGCGAGGGCAGGACGGTGCAGCAGCACTTCTTTATCCACTCGTCTATATCCTTGCGGAAGCCGAGGTATTCTATCGAGCCATCCCTGACATACTCATCGACGAGCGCCTTATAGCGCTCCTCCTCGATGAAGCCGGCCATGTAAAAGCGCGTCTCCGGGTGCTCCCGGCGTATGGCGCGGGCGCAGTCCATAAACTGCTCGACGCCCTTGACGGCCATGATGCGGCCGATATAAATGAAGCCGACAGTGCCGCCCTCGGGCATGGGAGAAAAGGCGTGCTGCTCAAGGTTCACACCGGAGCCGGGGAGCATATCCCAGTTATCGCGCACCATATGGTGACGGATAAAATAGTCCCGGTCGCCGGAGTTCTGGAAAAAGACCTTATAGGCATATTTCATTGAATGGCGGTAGAGCACGCGCACCAACTTTGCAAGCAGGTTCTCGTGCAGGAAAGTCGCGCCGGTGCCGGTGACGTTGCAGACCTGCTTATAGTGCAGGGCGTTCGAGGCCATAGTGCCGTAGATATTCGGCTTTATGGTATAGCTGAAAATGATATCAGGCTGCACCTCGCGCATGATGCGCTTATACCGGTGCAGCAGGGCAATGTCCTGCGCTGGGTTCATGCCGCGGCGGGACATGGGCGTGACGATGATCTCACAGCCGAGCTGCGCGAAATACCCGTTGCGCTCATCCTCGGGCATGGAGATATAGACCTTATGGCCGTGCGAAATGAGGCGGGCGATAAGCTCCCGCCGGAAGTTATAGAGAGTGATAAAATGGTTTGAAAGGATAAGTATCTTCTTACTTTCCATGCTTCATGTATTCCTCGACTTCCCGTTTGAGTCCCTCATTGAAGCTGTCGGGCACATATCCGAAATCACGCGAGGCGGCTTCATGGCTGAAGCTGCGGTCCTCGCCGAGGCGCAGCATTTTTTCGACATAGTCCTTCTTCCCGAAGGTCACAGCCTTGAGCACCTTGGCAAGAAAAACGCCGAAGCCCATGTGAAAGCTCACAAAGCGCGTCTTTTTTCCGAGATACTGGCCTATCAGTGCGCAAAGCTCATGCACCGTGAGCGGGCGCTCGCCCGAGCAGATATACTCAAGCTGCGGCAGCTGCTCATGCATGGCGACCTTATAATAGGCCTGGCCGAGGTCGCGCGCGTTCACGGGCTGGATGGGGCCGGTGCCGTGGTCAATCTCCGGCATGATGGGGAGCTTATCGACCATACGGATGAACTTTGAAATGTTATGGTCGCACAGGTCGCCGAAGATCATCGTGGGGCGAATGATAGTTATGTTCATGCCGCGGTCAAGGTACTGCTGCATATCCTCCTCAACGGCTTTGTACCCGGCAGAAGCCATTTTATATTTTGAGTAAATACCGGTGGTGTGCACAAGGACGACATGCTTCACGCCGCCGGCACGCTCTATCGCGGCAAGCAGGCGCGGGGTCTTCATAATACCGGCGATATGCACGACGGTATCCGCGCCGCTGACAAAACGCTCAAGGTCGGCGTCGGAATCGATGCTGCCGCGGAACTTCTCTATATTGAGCCCCGAAGCGTCGAGCGCGGAGGTATCGGAGCTTTCGCGCACAAGGCAGCGCAGAGCGCCGGGATAATTATTATCAACAAGCTGTTTAAGAAAGAACTTTCCGGAATGTCCGGTAATGCCGGTGACAGCGATCATTGTTTTTTCTCCTTTTTCATTTCTCCTGTGCCGCCCTCGACGACACCCTTATGGCGCAGGACGCTGCCGATGGTCATAAAGAAAATTTTCACGTCAAAGGCAAAGCTGATGTTCTGGGCATACTCCCCGTCATAGCGCGCCTTGTCCTCTATTTCGAGCTCATCGCGTCCCATGACCTGCGCCCAGCCGGTGAGGCCGGGGGTGACGTCGTTCGCGCCGTACTTATCGCGCTCGGCAATAAGGTCGTACTGGTTCCAGAGTGCGGGGCGCGGGCCGACGATGCTCATTTTTCCGGAGAGTATCTGGAGGATCTGCGGAAGCTCGTCAAGGCTCGTCTTTCGCAGGAAGCCGCCGATCTTCGTGATCCAGCGCTGCGGATCGCTGAGCAGATGCGTGGGCATATCGCGCGGGGTATCGACGCGCATGGAGCGGAATTTCATAATATTAAAGGTCGTCTTATGTATGCCGATGCGCTTCTGGCAGAAGAATACAGGACCTGGATCCTCGATCTTTATCGCCGCGGCAATAATGAGAAACAGCGGAGAGAGCACCACCGTGCCGGCGGCGGAGAGGATTATATCGAGCAGTCTTTTTACATATCTGCGGTACAAGGCACGACCCTTCCTTCCAATAGGCATAACGATAGACATAATTACAGTATTTTATAGGATATCATATTTCCGGACTTTTTACAACAAAATGTTCGGATCAGGCGCGGTGCACCACGCCTGATCCGGTCAATTTGCGTGTGATGCACAGTCTGTTATATTTATTAAAGCTTTCTTAATTAATTCCTTAATCTTTTGTGGCATACTGTGAGCTCGGGCGATGGCCGGACTTTGTTTAATTTAAGGCATTCCGTGCCGCTCTGTCTCTTGATTTAGCGTCGACCACGTTATATAATGTAGTGTACGATGTCATTTTTATGTATTCTATTAGTTTTTATGGGAATACGGAGGAATTATGCGCAACATCTGGACGGTTTTCAAAACCGATATAAAATCGCTCAGCCGCTGCTTTTTTGCGATGGCGGTCGCTGTGGCGATAACCATACTGCCCAGCCTCTATGCCTGGCTGAACATATACTCCAACTGGGATCCCTACGGGAATACGGGCAACATATCCATCGGCCTGTACTCCGGTGATGAGGGCTGCATTGAGGACGGCGAGTATGTCAACATGGGGCAGAACATCGTGGATGATCTGCGCGAGGCGACCTCGATAAACTGGGTCGTCTGCGACTCGTCACAGCAGGCCATCGACGGAGTCTACAGCGGGGAATACTACGCCTCGGTCGTTATCGATGCGGACTTCTCCTATAAGATGTTCAACATGCTCACGAAGTGGACCGGCAAGCCCTCCCTGACCTATTACGAGAACGCGAAGAAAAACGCCGTCGCCACCAAGATAACCGACACGGCGGTAGACTCCGTGCGCCGCACCGTCAGTGAGGCGTATCTCGAGGTCGTCGTCAACGCGATAATGAAGCAGGGCAACGAGATCGCTGCAACGCTCACGGATGATGAAGCCGTTTCGCTGGCGACAGTGCTTGACGACACCAAGACGACCATCAACTCCTGCGTGCGTACGATAGACGCTTTCGCGGCGGCCTCCGGGAACAGCAGCGGCGTGTCCATCCCGACGATAGATTCCTCAAAGCTCGAAGAGCTTCTCAATACGATAGGCAGTTCCACCTTCCCCAACTCTTCCATCACGGATATAAACATCGCGATATACAACGCATACGAAAAGGCCATGAAGGCGCTTGAGGATTACAAGAACTTCATTCAGGGCACTATCCCCGGCGCGAACCTCGAGATAAGCGCATCGAGCGCGGCTGAGGCCATGGGGGAGATTGCCGACACGCTCAATGCATGGGCGGACGCGATAAAGCAGGATGGGACCTTTGACCAGATAACTATCTCCGCCGTGGAGGAAACGGCCTACCTGTGCGAGCGGCTTCAGAATTACTTCACGCAGATCGCCGCGGGCGGCACAGGCTTTGACATCACGCAGGTGAACGACCTGCTGACCGACCTCATAAATCATGCGGCGGAGCTGATACCCACGGCTCAGGGGCTGCGTGACGACATCGCTGTGACCATCGGTCAGGCTTCCGACACGCTCGTCAAGATGCGCGGCCTTGCAAGCGACGCTGCACTGCTGATCGAGGCATCGAACGCGACGCTCAATTCTCTTCAGGATACGCTCGATACCGCGCGTCCCATCCTTCATCAGGTCGGCGCGAACATCGCAAACAAGCTGCGTATGCTCGACACTATCGACACGCAGGACTACGTCGACGCGCTCGTCGATATCCTCGGCGCAAGTCCCGAGGTCTACAGCGAATATTTCTCTGAGATGGTCCAGACCTCGGTCAACAAGGTCTACACCATCGATAACTACGGCTCTGCCATGGCGCCGTTCTACTCGGTGCTGGCAATATGGGTCGGCTGCGTTATCCTCGTTGCGATACTCAAGCCGCACGCGCGCACCGACAACCTCGTCGATCCCACGCGCACAGAGCTGTTCTTCGGGCGGTATCTCCTCTTCTTCATTATGAGCCAGCTTCAGGCGCTCATAATCATCGCGGGCGACCTGTACATACTGAAAATACAGTGCCTGCATCCGGGGCTGCTGTACCTCACGGGCTTCTTCACGAGCCTGACCTTCAGCCTGCTGATCTACGCGCTGACCTATTCTTTCGGCGACGTCGGCAAGGCGGTCGTCGTCATAGTCATGGTGCTCCAGATCGCGGGCTCGAGCGGCACTTTCCCCGTTGAGCTGCTGCCGGAGTTTAACCGCAGGATATACATTCTCTTCCCGTTCCCCTACGCGATAGACATGATGCGCGAGTGCATCTGCGGGCTTTACGGTATGCAGTACCTGCAGAAGCTCGGGCTGCTGATGATCTTCGCGGTCATAGGACTGGTCATAGGGCTGTTGGTGAGCAAGCCTTTCAGCGGGCTCAACCACTTCATGGAGGAAAAGCTTGAGGAGACGGAGCTGTTCTGATGATACTCAACTTTACATTTATTCCGGAGGTGCCGGGCAATGAATGAACGCGACAAATACCATCAGCTGTATGACAGGCTGCTTGACGAAGTAAAGCGCCTGCATGAGCTCATAAAGGTCGGCATACGTCAGGGGCTGAAAATGCTCGTGATCGTGCCGCTGCTGTTCATGGTGGTCATGTTCCTGACGCAGGGCTCGAAAGGAATTTTTCTCGTGCTGTGGATAGTTTCGACCTTTGTGTTAGCGGCGTTTCTCATCGCGCTGGAATACGTCGACCACGGTATCCAGAAGCGGCTCGAGGCAATCACCGGTATGGAAAGCGAGCTTCCGGATGATCCGCTCATGCCGGAGATCGAGCTGCCGGAGATCGACATCGAGGAACTGCGGCTCGCCGCTCAGGAGCGCCGCAGTCCGCTGCCGCTGCATAAGCTGAAAGAAAAGCTGGCAAACGGTGATGCTTCCGATGATAACTGTGAGGCTTCCGAAGAAGCTGCGGAAGCGGAGGCCGACGCGGAAGAGGCCGCCGAACCCATAGTCGAAGCGCCGTTCATCTTTGAGGAGCTTCCGGAGGAGGAAGCGGCAGCGGTGGAAGCGCTGGAGACAGAGCTTGCAGAGGCCGCGGAAGAAGCCGCTGAGACGGCATCGGCTGCTGAACCTGCGCAGGAGGCAGAGACGGATGGATTCGCGGAGCCTGCCGGCAGTGAAACTGAGGACGCGGAGGATGTGGTGAAGGTATGAAGAATATTTTCGGTATTTTCCGTGCCGACTTCCGGCGCATATCCAACAGCGTCGTGGCGTCGGTGGTCATTATAGGGCTGTGCCTCGTGCCGTGTCTGTATGCGTGGTTCAATATCCTGTCGAACTGGGATCCCTACGGCGAGGCGTCCACCTCGAACATAAAGGTCGCGGTGGCAAATGAGGACCGCGGCGCAAAGCTCATGGGCATGGAGCTGAACATAGGCACGCTCGTCATGGACGGTCTGGCCGCGAACCACCAGCTCGGCTGGGTGTTCGTCGACGACAGGCAGCAGGCGCTCGAGGGCGTATACTCCGGTGACTATTACGCTGCGCTCATAGTGTCGAAGGACTTCACGCGGGACTTCATAAGCCTGCTTGATAACGACCTCCGCCACCCGCAGATAGAATACTACGAAAACGAAAAGAAAAACGCGATTGCGCCGAAGATAACGAACAAGGCAAAGACCGCCGTTCAGGAGCAGGTGAACAACACCGTCGTTGAGAAAGCGGCGGGCGCGATAAACACGATAAGCTCAGTGCTGCGCGCTTTCGGTGTCGAGGCCGATGATGTTTCCAATGGGCTGACAAGCGGGCTTGACAGCGCGTGCGACAGCCTTGAGCAGATATCCGCGCTGCTCGCTGCACTGCGCGACCTTACCGGGAACATGGACAATCTTCTCGACGCGGCGCAGCTGACGATCTACGACCTCGGCGAGGTGATGGAATCCTCCGCGGCGACGGCCGACGCGGCAAATACGACGATCATCAATTTTGCCGGTTCGATGAACGATTTCAGCCACGGTACGGACGAGATACTCACGAAGATCGACTCTCAGTACAAGGATCTGCTCGATAAGATACAGACCGGCGGGACGGACGCCGTGCGCAAGGATTCGCTGCGCGACTCGCTCTCTTCGCTGAGCGCGGATATCCTCACCGTGGCGGCCCAGTCCGTCTCCCCGGAGCAGGCGGCACTGCTCAATAACGCGGCATCTTACGTTGATGAAACTCTGGGCTATGTCGACACGATAGAGACCGACCGCGACGCTGCGGCGGCTTGCCTGCAGAACGCTGCGGACTGCCTTGCCGACGCGCTCACGATCCAGGATGAGATAGACCGCTCGCTCAACACGCTCAATTCTCTGGCGCAGGAGCTGTCCGATGAGACGGCATCGTGGTGCTCCGTGCTTCAGAACGAGGCGGACACGGCAGCAGCCGGCGAGGATGCCGGTGACAGCACCGAATCCGCACTCGCGGCGCTCACGCCGCTTATAGATAACTTCATCATCGAGGCGCAGAGCGCTCAGACGATTATTCCCTCCCTCGATGTCCTGTGTGCCGTAGCCGAACAGTACCAGCTCGACGTTGCGGACATCGGAAGCGAAACGGGGCGCGACCTCTGCATCACAGACACGACCTCGATGCTCGACGAGATAGACGCTGTGATAGCCACGCAGTACTCGAATATCGGCGTCGGCGGGCTGCTCGAATCGAACTATGCGGCGCTCCTATCGCTCAAGACACAGACGGACGCGCTCAGGCTCCAGGCAGCAAACTGGACGTCTTCCGCTCAGGCGAAGCAGGATATACTCGATTCCATCACGGCGCTTGAGGACAGCCTCAACCAGTTCAAGGATAAATATCCCAACACCTCGGCCTCCATTGACTCGGCACTGGATAGGCTGGATAACCTGTATAACCTCATCGAGACCGGCACCGGCACGATGGATGAGATGCTGGATATCCTTGACAAGGTGAGAGAGGCGCTTTACACCGCAGCGATAACCATTAACAACTCCCTCAACGGCTTCCTTCAGGATCATGCAGGCAACGCCGAAGCAGTGCTCACCACCGTGCGTGACCTTCTGTCCGGCTACGCGGATAAGATGTTCGGCATATCCCAGACCATCGGCGGCTACGGTGACGCTATCGGCAGCATGCAGGGCACGCTCTCCGATTCCATCGCGCTGACGAACACCGTCAGGATATATCTCAAGCAGATTTCCGACGATATCCGCCGCTTTACCAGCAGTGATGCTTTCAATGAGCTTGTCGAGATACTCGAGAATAACCCCGACAGTCTCTCAGATTATCTCGCGTCCCCGGTCGAACTCAACACCGTGGTCGTATACGAGATAAAGGATTACGGCTCGGCAATGGCTCCGTATTATATAATGCTGGCGCTGTTTGTCGGCTCCCTCCTGTCCGCGACGATGATAAAGGTACCAGTGAAATATCCGGAGTACCTGACCTGCAATCCGCTCGAGCGCTACTTCGGGCGAAAGATGCTGTTTAACGGCATTGTGCTGGCGCAGGCGATAATAACCGCGCTGGGCTGTATGTTCTATGTAGGAATGCAGAGTGTCAATCCCATGCTGCTGATCCTCGCCTGCTGTATATGCTCGCTCAACTTCATGGCGATGAACTATGCGCTGGTCTACGCGCTCGACAACATCGGCATGGCGATCGCGGTCATAATCATGGTCATCCAGGTCGCAGGTTCCGGCGGCTCCTACCCGGTGCACGTTCTGCCGGAGTTCTTCCAGAAGCTCTATAACTTCATGCCGTTCCACTACGGAATGGACATGATACGCGAAACCATCGGCGGCTTCTACGGCCACACCTATCTCAGGTGCGCGGTGATCATGCTGCTGATGTGCGTGGGCTTTGCGATATTCGGACTGCTGGTCTACTACCCGGCAAAGCCGATAAACAAGCTCATCGCAGAGAGTAAGGAAAAATCCGGGATAATGTAAAAACCATAAAAACATTGGACTGATGCAAAGCATCAGTCCAATGTTTTTATACTGTTATAATCAGAATTTGCCGCTGCTGTGGGAATGGCCGGCGGAATTGACGGTCGTACCGCCGCCGCTGTTATTGTCGTTCTGCGGGATCGGCTGGCGCGTTTCGGTATGGTAGAGGAACTGGTCCTGTGTGACGCGCATATCCACGCCTCCGGGGCTTATGTATCCCCTTGCGCCGGTCTGGCGTCTCGCCGTTTTCATCTGCGCGGCGAAGATGCCGCACACGGCAAGCGAGATCAGGCACGGTATGCCGACGATCATAAGGATATTGGCTCCGGATGAGTAGCTTTCGGTGTATCCGCCGTCATAGTCCGGTGTGCCATCGTAGCCCGGAACATCGACAGGCGCTCCATTCTCGGACTCCTCAAGATACTGCCCGGCGGTGCTCATATAATCCCTGAAGCCGCCGAACCAGTTATCATAGCGGAAGTCATCAATGAACTCCTGCGCGAGCTGCTCCTTGCCGTAGTCGGTAAAGGCGCGGTTTGCGATGCTGCCGTGCGCATCAAGGTCATAGTCCCGCTCGCTCATGCTCAGCGAGAGCAGCAGGCAGTTGCGGTCATCCCCAAGGCCAAGGCCATAATGATCGAACATGACTTCGGAAAAGTCCTGTATGCTGCCGTTTGTATAATCGGTGTAATCATCGACGATAATTACATACACACCGCAGCCGTAGCGTTCGGCAAGCTGTGCGGCGGTGGTCTCAAGCTCCTGCTGCTCATCCAGCGACAGCAGACCTACAGCGTCGTTGACATAGCCGAGGGAGTTATCGTCAGATGATGCCAAAGCCGCGCCGCCAAAGGCGAGGCAGAGCGCGATGCAGAGAACCATGGCGAGAACAAATCTTTTCTTCATATCCGCTCTCCCCTCCTCAAGTGAACAGCAGTGCCATGACCGCCATAAGCGGCACGGCTATGCCGGCAAACCACGCGAAGAACTTGCCCTTGGATATAGGCAGGTCGCCTATCAGGCGGCCGGTCTGGCCGTTCATGGCGAAGAGATAGTTCTTCCCGTTCCACTTGGTGCTGAGCATCCAGACGGGCATGAGGGCATAGCTCACTTTGCCGCGGCGGACGCTGACATTCTTGTTCTCCTCAACGCAGGTGGTGTAGCCCATGACGCTCTCGGCCATGAGGCTGACGGCGGTGTTGACAGCGCGCTCATCGGCGCGCTTTGAGCATTCATCGGCGCTCACATCGTATTTATCCGCAAGGTATCCCGGCAGGTAGGCCGTGGAGAACGGCTTGAGCTCATCATAATTATACGGCTCAACAGCGTCCATATACTCATCGGGCATTTTCTCAGATGCGTCGACAGGGATACGTTCAAACTGCACGGTGCCCGCGCGGCGGACGCCGTAATGCTCGGTGCGCGTCACGCGGTCGTTGCCCTCGGTATAGCTATGTACGCGCGTGGCGTGGTAGCGCACATCCGCATAGGCGCTTCCGTCATAGAGCCAGAAGGGAACATACACGCCCTTGAGCTCCTCGATATGGTTCTCGGACGCAAAGCCCTTGGGCAGCAGCTTTTTGCCGTTATAGAACTTCTTAAGGGCAGCCTTCGCGGCGTTCTTATCGAGCTTGAAGGGAATGACATAGTCCGGCTTGAGCGTATCGGTGAACTGGCCGGGGACAATGCTGGGATTGCCGCAGTAGGGGCAGCTCGTCGCGGCGGTGGTATCGTCACAGATAAGCTCCGCGCCGCAGCTCGGGCAATTGTAGCTGCGCATATGCGCCGCGTCCTCGCCCCAGCCGTTGTCCGAATATTCCCAATCTCCGTCCGCGTTTTTTTCCTCCGCCTTCGCCGAGGCTGCCGCCGCTGCCGCGTCCTTGTCCTTATACAGCGCCTCTATCTCGGCGACTTCGTACTCGCTGCCGCAATAGTCGCACTTGAGCTTGCCGCTCGCGCCGTCATAGTGCAGGGGGCCTGTACAGGCCGGGCACTGGTAATTTGTTACTTGGTCAGCCATGGCTCCTTACCTCAGCCGACGACATCGTCGGTGTCGAACGGATCGCCGCACTCGGGGCAGAACTTCGGGGGCTTGGTGGGATCCTTCGGCTCCCAGCCGCACTTATCGCACTTATATTTTATAGTCCCCGGTTTCTTCGCGCCGCACTCGGAGCAGAACTTGCCGGTGTTGACAGCGCCGCAGGAGCAGGTCCACTTACCGTCCTCGGGCTTCTTTGCGCCGCATTCGGGGCAGAACTTGCCGCTTGCGGAGGCGCCGCACTTCGGGCACTTCCATGTACCTGCCACGGGGGCGGCGGGTGCCGCCTGCTGCTGGGCAGGCTGCTGATACTGACCGGCCATCTGATAGAGATTCTGCGCGTTCATGCCGCCCATCTGGGAAGCCATGTTCATGCCCATAAAGCCGACTGCCGCGCCGCCGGAGTTCTTGGCAGCATCGCGCATCGCCTGAGCCTGAGCCGCAGAGAGGTTCGCCGCAGCAAGGCCGGGGTCGCGGTAGGCCGCGGTACGCTGCATCTCCTTGAGCATGGCCTCGTCTTCTTCGCTGGCCTTGACGCTGGACACGCCGAAGGACACGACCTCGATGCCGCGCAGGTCGCTCCACTTGGGGCTGAGGACTTCGTTGAGCGCCTGGGCGATCTCCATAGTGTGGCCGGGCAGGGAGCTATAGCGGATGCCCATGTCGGAGATCTTGGCGAAGGCGGGCTGAAGAGCGGTGAGAAGTTCGGTCTTGAGCTGGCCGTCGATATTATCGCGGGTGTACTCGGAGGAGACATTGCCGCAGACATTGGTGTAGAACAGGATCGGGTTGCAGATACGGTAGCTGTACTCGCCGAAGCAGCGGATAGCGATATCGATGTCTATACCGGCGCGCTGATCCACAACGCGGAAGGGCACGGGAGAAGGAGTGCCGTACTTATTGCCGACGAGCTCCTTGGTGTTGAAGTAATACACGCGCTGATCCTTGGGGGCTTCGCCGCCGAAGGTGAAGCGCTTGCCGATGTTCTTGAAAACTTCCTCGATGCTGGTGCCGAGACTGCCGCTGAAGATGGAGGGCTCGGTGGAACTGTCATAGACAAACTCGCCCGGCTCGGCGCAGAGCTCGGCGATCTTGCCCTGCTCGACGATTATCATGCACTGGCCGTCGGCAACGGCAACGACAGAGCCGTTAGAGATAATATTGTCCGTACCGCTGCGGTTGGAGGAACGGCCCGAAACTCTCTTGCTGCCCTTTACGACGAGGACGTCATTATCAAGCGCCTCGCAGTAAAAATATTCTTTCCACTGATCACCGACGACACCGCCGGCTGCTCCAAGTGCTGCACGAATAAGACCCATGTGAAAAATCCCCTTTCAATTTTATCGGACAGGTTTTATATTCTTTTAACCTTTTAACATTATAGCAAACTGTGTCGTAAAAATCTACCGTGTTTTCTAAAGAATGTCTTAATAGTGCAGTCATTCGCAGAATGGTCAGATGGTGAAGGTCAACAATCCTTGAGCTTTAATTGAAGTACAGTTGCAAAGAAAACGTTAAGGTTTTTATATTGGGAAAAATAAGCCATGCCTTTGGTCAATGAGGGGATAAAGATGAAGCTTCTGTACTGCGTGATCTACTATATTGTATTGGGCGTGTTCTCGTTCCTGCTCGGGCGCATACTCCCGAAGGGCTGGTTCAACAGCCGCGCGTTTCCATATAAGCCGCTGGACTTCGAAGCGGGGCTTTACAAAAAGCTGCGCGTCAAGCAGTGGCAGAACACTCTTCCGGACATGAGCCGCATCCTGCCGAAGCTCATGCCGCCGAAGAAGATGACCGCCGACTACGGCAGCCGTCTGCCGCGGATGCTTCAGGAGACCTGCGTCGCGGAGTTCATACATGTGCTGCTGAGCATCCTCGGCTTCGGCGCGGTGTTCATCGTCGGCGGGGTATGGGGCTGGATAATTTCAATAGTATACTTCCTTGCGGGAAACCTCCCGTACATCATCATACAGCGCTACAACCGGCCAAGGCTGCTGCGCCTTGAGGACGGAATGAAGAAGCAGGAGGGGCTGCGACAGAAATGAAAACGCTTATACTAAGCTGCGACACCGGCGAGGGGCACAACTCCTGCGCCAAGGCTATCGCGGAGGAGTTCCTCAGCCGCGGTGAGGAGTGCGAGATATGCGAGGCGCTGCACTTCCTCTCCGAGGGCGCGCAGAAGCTGATAACGAGCGGGCACACCTTCATGTACCGGCACACGCCGAAGCTCTATCAGTCGGGCTACAGGTTCTCCGAGAACCACCCGGACATGTTCCACGAGAGCTCAAGGCTCTATGAGGTGTTCGCCAAAGCCGCGCTGCCGCTCTATGAGCACATCCGGAACGGCGGGTACGACACGGTCATATGCGTACATCTCTTCCCGGCGCTGATGGTGACGAAGATACTGGAGCTTTACGATCCGACACTGTGTACGGCTTTCGTCGCAACAGACTACACGTGCAGCCCAAGCGTGGGCGACAGCCGTCTCGGGTGCTGCTTCATCCCGGCTCCCTCCCTTGCCGGGGAGTTTGTCACCGGCGGGATAAGTGCAGAGCTTATAGTGCCGTCCGGGATACCGATACGCCCGGAGTTCTACACACGCACGCCGAAAGCTGAGGCAAAGCGCAGCTTCGGCATTGAGCCTTCGCATCAGCACCTTGTCGCAATGACAGGCAGCATCGGCTGCGGCCCATTAAAGGAACTGACCGAAACGCTCGCGGAGACAATGACGTATGAGCAGGAGCTGACGGTCGTGTGCGGGGCAAATGAGAAGCTGCACCGGCATCTCGCCTCGCGCTATGCGGGTCAGGCAAACATCCACATCCTCGGCTTTGAGAAGAACGTTTCCCTGCTGCTCGACAGCGCCGATCTCTATCTGACAAAGCCCGGCGGGATAAGCGTCACGGAGGCGGCGGCAAAGGCGCTGCCCATGGTGCTTATAGACGCGATAGCCGCGGTGGAGGAATATAACCTCGACTTTTTTACGAAAGCCGGGGCCGCCGTCACCGCCGCCACTCCGGAAGAGCTGGCTGCCTGCTGCCTCGAGCTGCTGGCACAGCCCGAGCGGCGTGCTGAGATGTCCGCCGCCATTGCGGATGCCGTGCCGCTGAACGCAGCGGAGACGATACACGAGACCATGTGCGAGCTGCACAGGATGAGCATCAAGGCTGTCGATATGTAAAAAAATGACTGTACCGAATGGTGCAGTCATTTTTTCATATTTATTTCCTGCGGGTGCGCTGGCGGTGCTCGGAATACATACGGTTGTCGGCGATCCTGCTGTCAGACTCCTGCATGAACTTCTTGAGTCTGTCCTCAAAGTCCATGTTCCCGCTCGTCGATGCCGCAGGAGGCACCGGCGTACGCGCAGGTTTTTCGCGCTTCGGCTGCGCGTCCCGGCTGCGCGGGGCGCTCTCCGGCTTCTGTGGCTCAAGCGCGCGCTTTATGGAGAGGTTGATACGCCCCTCGTCGCTTATCCCGATGACCTTGACCTTCACGGTCTGGCCTACCTTGAGATATTCGTTTACGTCACTGACATAGGTGTTGGCCACCTCCGAAATATGTACAAGGCCGCTCCTGCCCCCGTCGAGCGCGACAAACGCGCCGAATTTGGCGATACCCGTGACTTTCCCTTCCAGCACTTCACCGACCGTCAGCTCCATGTTTACCCCTCTCTGTCTGTTGTAAAATAGAATATTTTATCTCCCGGCTTGACAAGACCCAGCCGCTCGCGTGCAAGGCGCTCAAGCTCTTCATCACTCAGCCCCGCTTCGAGCTTTTCACGCAGCGCGGTATTATCCGCCGTCCGCTCTTCAAGCTCGGCACTCAGCTCCTGCTGCACGGCTGCCGCCGCGCGGAGCTCCCCGCCGACCGCCGCCACGTTTGCGCAGGCGTACAGCGTCAGCGCTATCAGGACAATGCATATCAGCGTGTCTTTTGTGTTCATGTCAATCCACTTTCCGCTTATGCTTTATAATAAAACATTCGCGCGATTTTTGAAAGATACTTTTTGCATATTTACGAAATTTTTTTATTACTTTTTTACACCCCTGCGCAGCTCGTACCGCCGCGGCATCGACCGCGGCGAACACGGGCAGCAGGACGGCGCTCAAAGTGTGCATATACATGCAGAATCCGACGGCTGCTGCGGCCAGCGACCACGTGCCCATCCTTCCGCTCTCGGAGCGCATGGCAAGCAGGAAGAACAGCGCGCCGCCTGCCGCGCAGAAGAGCACGTCCAGCGCTCCCCCGCCCCGCCCCGCCGCGCGCCTTATCGGGCGGAGCATATCATACACAAGCCCAAGCATCGCGCCGCCAAGCAGGAAAGCAAGCAGCTCCAGCGCCTGCCCTTCAATGCTCTGTCCCACGTCAGGCGCCGAACAGGCGCGACCACAGCGTGCCTTTCGGTGCGCTCTCGTCGTAGCTCAGTTCCTGCACCTTGCCGCGCACCTCGAGCTGCCCGGAATCCAGATCGATGCGCTCGATGTGCAGCCCCTCGCCGCGCACAGTGAGCTCGCCCATGCTCGTTGTGAGAACGACGAGGCTCTCATCAAATCCACTGACGTCCTCCACTCCGGTAAGACTCAGCTTATCCCGGTTCTCCATGCTGAGCGTATGGCTGCGCTGCACCTCGCTCCTGCTCTGTTCATACGACATATAGCTTTCACCCCCATAGCATATATATGCAGTGGGGGTGAAAAACATGTCCGGAGATGTTATGACAGCAGCATCCGGTCGTTGTCGAGCGCCTTGCCGACGCCCGCTCTGAAGCGTGCAAGGAGGTCGTTTACAGTAAGCCCGCTGCGCTCCGCGCCGCCGACGTCGAGAATTATCCTGCCGGAATCCATCATGAGGGTGCGGCTGCCGAGCTCGAGCGCGGACTGCATGTTATGCGTAATCATCATGCAGGTGAGCTTTTCTTCGCTCACTACCCTGCGCGTGAGCTCCAGCACCTTCTCCGCCGTGCCGGGGTCGAGAGCTGCGGTGTGCTCATCGAGCAGCAGGAGCTTCGGCGGGACGATCGTCGCCATGACGAGCGTCAGCGCCTGGCGCTGGCCGCCAGAGAGCAGGCCGACCGGCTGGGGCGCAGCCTGTCCTCAAGCCCCATGTCGAGCTGAGCGAGCCTGTCGCGGAAGAGGTCGCGGTCAGCCTTGGTGATGTGCGCAAACCACCCGCCGCGTCCCGCGGCGAGGGCGAGGTTTTCTTCTATCGTCATGCCCGGAGCAGTGCCGCGCATCGGATCCTGAAAGAGCCGGCCTATCCGCTTTGCACGCTTATGCTCCGGCTGGAAGGTGATGTCCTCCCCGTCGAGGATGATGCTGCCGCTGTCTGTGAGGAAGCTGCCGCAGATGGCGTTAAAGAGCGTGGACTTGCCCGCGCCGTTTGCGCCGATGATCGTGACAAAGTCGCCGCGTTCAAGCTCGAGCGAAAGATCGGGTATGGCGGTCTTTTCATTCACGGTGCCGGGGTTAAAGGTCTTTGAAATATGGCTGAGCTTCAGCATGCGCCCTCGCCCCCTTTCCATTTGGCGTGCGCCATTCTGCGGCGCAGCATCGGCAGGCGCGTCTTGAGGTACGGTATGGAGATCGCCAGAATGACGATTGCCGATGAGACGAGCTTGAGCATGAACGCCGGCATATTGAGCCGCAGCGCAACGGTATAGACAAGGCGGAAGATCACCGAGCCGAGCACTACGCCGACGGCGCGCCTGAACACGCCGCCGCGGCCCATGACCGTGCCGCCGATGAGGAGCGAGGCAAGGGCTATAGTGACCATACCGGTGCCGAGGTTAATGTCTACGGCCTTCTGGGACTGCGCCATCAGGCAGCCGGAAAGGCCGGTGAGGGCGTTTGCCGCGCAGAGACCGACCGTCGTCGTGAACGCGGGGTTCACGGACGAGGAGCGCACCATGTCCGGGTTATTGCCGGTAGCGCGGATAGCGAGACCGAGGCGGGTGCGCAGGAAAAGCGTGATGAACACGAGTGCGAGGAGCACCGCCGCGCCGGAGACGATGAGCTTATAGCCCCCGGCAAAGGGTGTGCCCGCAAGGGCTGTCTTAAGCAGTGAAAACACCGTGTCGGTCTTGTTGAGGTTCAGGAGCGACGAGCCGCCCATGACCGCTATGTTTATGGAATAGAGCGCGGTGTTCACGATGATGCCGGCAAGCAGGCTGTTCACGCCCATGCGCGTCTGAAGTATCGCCACGATGAAGCCGGAGCAGATACCGGCTATCATTGCCGCGCCGAGCGAGAGCCACGGGTGTCCGGCGATTGCAACAGCCGCGCCGACTGCCGCGCCGAGAGTGAAGCAGCCGTCGGTCGACAGGTCGCACACGTTCAGCATCGTATAGCTCAAAAACAGCGCCAGCACCGTCAGTGAGCAGATAAGCCCCAGCTCAAGCGCGGTCTGTCCGAGAGACAGGATAGTTAAAATGTCCATACTTGTCCTCTTTTTCTAACTGTGCGCAGACTCAGCGTTGAGCCGGGTCTGCGCACTTGGTTTGATGTGGTGTTATTACTTGATATCGTCAAAGCTCTCGGCGGTGGTGAGGGTCACGATGCGGGAGCAGAGGGAGGTGAACGCTTCTTCGACGTCTGCGTAGTCATAGCCGAGCTCGGCGCAGATATCGGTGTTTATGGTAGCGGTGCCGTTATCGAAGGTCATGACCGGAGTGGATGCGGGGTCAGCGTCCTCAAGGAGTATCTGCGCGGCCATGTTCGCGGTCTCAACACCGAGGTTTGCGTAATCAACGCCGTAGCCGAGGAATGCGCCGTTGAGGGCGAAGGAGTCAGCGCCGGTGTACTGCGGGATGCCTGCCTTGGCGAAGGTCTCATAAATCGCAAGCTCGGCGGTCATGATGGTGTTATCGGTCGGGGTGAAGACGGCGTCGACCTTGTCGGCGACCAGAGCGTCGGCGGCGAGCATGACCTCGTCGGTCGTGGTGCCGGTGCGCTCGATGTACTTGACGCCCTTGTTATCGAGGTATTCCTTGGCTTTCTCGATGGGGGCCGCGGAGGAATCCTGTCCCTGGTCGTAGAGCAGGCCGATGGTCTCAGCATCGGGGTCAAGGGCAAAGATGAGGTTCATTATCGCGTCGGTATCAAGGTAGTCGGAAGTGCCGGTGACGTTCGCGCCGGGGGCTTCGAGGGATTCAACGAGTCCCGCGCCGACGGGGTCGGACACCGCTGAGAACACGACGGGAGTCCGGCTGTCCTCGGTCGCGGTCTGCATGCGCATCGCGACGGGAGTGGCAACGCCGATCATAAGGTCTACCTTATCGGCGAGGTAGTCGGAAATGATCTGCTCCATAACGCTTGCGTCGGCATTGCAGTTTTCGTAGAGAACGTTGAACTCCACGCCCTTCTCTTCGCCTATCTCGGCAAGGCGGGTCTGGATGTTGTCAACGATCTGGTTGAGGGAAGCGTCGTCAACGTAGTTGCACAGGCCGATCGTGTAAGTCGTCTTTGCCTGAGAGTCAGCTGATGTATCGGCTGCGGGGGCTGCGGATTCGCTGCCGCAGGCGGCGAGAGCGAGGCACATTACAGCGGCAAGAACACCGGCGATCACTTTACGGATGATGTTTGTCTTTTTCATGGTTGTTTCCTCCATTTGGCTTTTTAGCCTTGATTTGATTCTGGGCGGCGATGGAGGGGCCGCTGCCGACGGCCTTGTTTCGGAGCATGGATATAAAAAAACAACCCCCGTCCCACACACATGGGACAAGAGCTGCACACTCCTGCGATACCACCCAAATTGACGTTCTTTGAAAACGCCCTCTCGCTTACGCGTACCATCATACGCGCCCTGAAAGATAACGGTACAGGTTTCCGTCGGCATCTACTCGGGCAGAGCCCTTTCAAACCGCCCTCCGAAGTCCATTCGCCCCGCGCCATACGACCGTGATCACACCACCCACGGTTCTCTGTACAATGGTTATGCCGGGTTACTACTCTCCGTCACAGGTTTACTGCAACTGTTCTGTTGATGGCGTCATTATAGCCGCGCGATTTTGATATGTCAAGAGTCTTTTTTCACTTTTAACAGGCTGACAAAATTTCAGCCCCCGCGTTTTCGACGATTTGTCTGCTATGACAATGAACAAGGGATGACACGCGGTCATCCCTTGTTTATTAAAATCCGGGTCAGGTTATATCTTCATGCAGACGTCCCAAGCGCGCCAGATAACGGTGCGGAGATTGCCGATAGCGACACAGTCGCCGACACGGAAGATGGTCTCCTTGCCCTTGACCTTGCGGGAGGCGGTGCGTCCGCCGACCGGAGTCGGGACAAAGCCGATGCCGTTGACAACGTTGTCACACTCGACGAAGAAGCTCTCGCCGGTCTGGACGTTCTTGACGGTGCAGCCCTTGTCGGTGATCTCGGTGACGGTGCTGTGCAGGTAAACGGGAACCTTGTGGTACTCCATCGCGTCACGCAGGTAGGAGGTGTTGGCAAGGCAGGTCGCCTGAGCGGCAACGAGGTCGTTTGCGTACTCGACGATAATCGGGTGCTTGCCGTAGTTGAGAAGCAGGTCATAAGCCGCCTCGCAGGAGGACTGGCCGCCGCCGATGAAGAGCACCTTATCGCCAAGCTCGTGCTTCTCCTTGAGTATCTGCGTGAAGGTGAGCGCCTTTTCAAAGCCCTTTATGCCGGGCATGGTCCTCGGAACGGAGCCGGTAGCGACGATGATATCGTCATAGCCGCGCAGAGTGCCAAGATCGTTGACCTCGGTATTGAGGTGGACTTCGATGCCGGACTTCTCGATCTCTCTCCTGTACCAACGGATGAGCTCCTTATCGTTCTCCTTGAAGGTCATGGCGGAGGCAGTCAGGAACAGGCCGCCCAGCTCGCCGCTCTTTTCGAAGAGCGTGGGGATATGACCGCGCTGCTTGAGGACAAGTGCGCACTCCATGCCGCCGATGCCGCCGCCGATGATGGCGACCTTCTTCGGGCTCT
>ERZ779840.734-NODE-734-length-35401-cov-4.881175_pt1 | contig 35401 bp, 34 predicted proteins | sample MGYA00511561_ERZ779840 | MGnify/ENA primary metagenome ERZ779840 (study PRJEB29588, sample SAMEA2162036) | human gut metagenome | biome: human gut; feature: human-associated habitat; material: faeces | place: Denmark | collected 2008/2010 ...
GCGGTGTTATCCTTGCCGGTCTCTATGCGCTCTTCAACACGACCATCTTCCCGACGCTCGGTACGAAGATCGCCGAGATGTTCAACTACAAGGGCTGATCCCATCCAAACATAAAACCCAAAACAAAAAATAACACAAAAAGAAAGAGGTATTTCAGTATGAAAAAGTTTTTTGCCAACATCAAGTCCAAGCTCGCTTCCTTGAAGAACAATGCAGTCATCTCCGTCAAGACCGCTCTCGCCTCCACCTCCGGTGAAGGCTACATCGACACCGGTGTCAAAATCATCATCGGTGTTGTCATCGGCGGTGTTATCCTTGCCGGTCTCTATGCGCTCTTCAACACGACCATCTTCCCGACACTCACGCAGAAGATTTCGGGACTGTTCGATTATAAGGGCTAAGTACCGACTGCGGGGACGGATTTCCGTCCCCGCACAACCTCAAAAAGAAAGGAGTGCGTATGATGATTTTACCTCCGGTAACACCGGTGATGCCGATTGATCCGACAAGAGTCTATGAGTTGGTTTCCGCCAACACGGAAGCCGTCAAAGCCGTGCTGTTTCTGTTAGGCTTCATCGCCTTTGCGATAGTCAGCTCGGTACTGACCGTCCGCTGTCTTGCGAAAACCAAAACAGGACTGTACTCCGAAATCGGCGGAAGTATTGCCATGGCGGTTGCGGTGCTTTTGTTTATCCGCTACGGCGCAAGCCTTGTTGCATTGCAGGGACTGCTCCTCTACGATCTCTTGCTGTATGCCTCGGTTTCGGACATCCGCACGAGAAAGGCGGAAGATTGGGCTTGGATCGCCATGATTCCGCTTGCCCTCTGCAGCATTCCGCGCATCGGCATTCTCTCTATGCTCCTCGGAGCCGGTATTGTCTTCCTTCCGCAGCTTGCCATGGCGGTTTTACCCCCGCACAAAACACTCGGAGGGGCTGACATCAAGCTCTCAACCGCTTCGGCATTTCTGCTCGGTGCGGTTCGCGGCGTGGGCGGATACCTTGTCGGACTTCTTGCCTCGGTCATTTTTACGCTGATCTACAACAAAGCAAAAGGCAGAAGCAACAAGGACTCTTATCCCCTGATCCCGTTTCTTGCGGTCGGTGTGATGGCGGCATTCTTTATATAAACGGAAACACGCCGATTGATCGCCATTGCTTTGAAAGACGGAGCGAATATTTGTACCTGAAAAATCTTTGAATTTTCATTTTGCTGTTGAATTTTACGAAGAATTCATGTATAATATAATCAGCAAAGAAAATCACAGGAGGTAAGAGTATGCCGAATATTAAACCCGTTTCCGATCTGAGAAGCTATAATGAGGTTCTCCGCGATGTGGCGGTTGGTGAGCCTGTATTTCTGACCAAGAACGGCAGAGGAAGATATGCCATTGTGGATATGGACGAATTTGAGAAGACACAGGCGACGCTGAAGCTGCTGGGAGAACTCGTCAAGGGCGAAATGTCCGCCAAAGAAAAGGGCTACACGGACTTCTCCGAAGTGGCAAAGCTGCTTGGGGTGGACAATGGCTAAAATTCAGTTTACGCCGGAGGCGATCAACGATCTGCAAAGCACCCGCAGGTATATCGAGGAAGAACTCTGCTCCGAACAGGCGGCACAGAATACGATCCGAAAGATCATGAGCCGCATTGCACAGCTTGAAACATTCCCCGAAATCGGTGCGCTCCTGAATTCCATCGTGCCGGTAGCAAACGATTATCGGTTTCTTGTATGCGGGAATTACACAGCGTTTTACCGTTATGAAAACAACGAGGTGTTCATCATCCGCGTGCTATACGGACGGCGGAATTTCATGCAGCTTCTGTTCGGAGAACCCGAGGAAGACTAAAACAATCGAATATCAGCCAACAAAAGCATCGTGAAGCATCACGGTGCTTTTTTCTGTTGGCAGAAAGGAAACAAACCATGAAAAAGAAAGAAAACAAAGGTACCGGCTCTCACGGGATCGGCAACCGCACGGTCATCGGCATCATCTGCATTGTTGCGGCACTGCTGATCTGCTTCGGAGTTGCTCCGGTCGTCAACCGCATTTCGGACGGCAAGGTATCAATCGTGCGTGTGATACGGCAGGTCGAAGCCGGTGCTGTGATCGGTGCGGATGATGTCGCAGTGGTGGAGGTCGGCAGGCATAACCTTCCCGAAGGGCTTGTCACCAAGACCGAGGATGTCATCGGCAAGTGTGCCAAGAGTGATCTCTATGCCGGGGACTATATTCTGAAAGAAAAGCTGACCGGAACCGAAAAGACAGCAAAAGACCTGCTCGAAAACCTCGGCAGCGGCAAGAAAGCCATCAGCGTCACCATTCCGTCCTTCGGCAACGGCTTTTCCGGCAAGCTCCGCACGGGCGATATCGTCAGCATCATTGTCTATGACAACACCGAAAACCGCGCGTTTACGCCAAAGGAGCTGCAGTATGTCAAGGTTATTACGACCACGACCTCGCAGGGTGTGGATCACGAGGATGTGGAGGACGGCACACAGCCCGTCACCATCACCTTCCTTGTGAATGCGGAACAGGCGGAGCTTCTCTCGCTCTACGATAAAACCGGCTCTCTCCATGTGGCACTGGAATATCGCGGGGACAGCGAAACCGCTGCAAAATATCTTGCCGAGCAGGACAAGGTACTGAAGGCGGGTGGCTGATATGAAAGCAGAAAAAGGAAAAATCATTGCCGTGTGGGGTTCTCCCGCCTCCGGCAAATCCACCTTTGCGGTCAAACTGGCGACCGCCATCTATGACAACTTCGAATCTACGGTCATCGTCCTGTTTACAGACCTTGAAACCCCGATGATTCCCGTCATCTTCCCGAACGACAAGCCGGAGGACAACGGCTCGGTCGGTGTTCCGCTCTCAAAGACGGATATTGAGAAGGAGGAAATCATCAAAAACCTTGTGACCGTCAAGAGCCGTCAGAATTTCGGCTTTATCGGCTACAAGGACGGTGAGAACAAATTCACCTATCCGCGTTTCGGTCGCGCCAAAGCCGAAGAACTGCTTGCGCGTCTTTCGGAGCTTGCGGATTATGTGATTGTGGACTGCGTGAGCAGCCTTGAATCCAATCCGCTTGCTTCCACAGCCGTGGAGCTTGCCGATCAGATCATCCGTCTCGCCTCCCCAGACCTGCGGAGCATCAGCTACTACCTATCACAGCTCCCGCTGTATGTGGACAGCAAGTATCAGTCGGAAAAGCAGATACAGGGACTGAACACCCCGAATGCAGATGTTTTCATGCCGATTGAAGAAGCCAAATCCCATCTGAAGGATCTGGCGTTTACGCTTCCGTACAGTCGGCAGGTCAAGGAACAGGCGCAGAAAGGAACTCTGTACGAGAAGACCACCGACAAGAAGTTCCAGAGCCGTATCACCGAGATTGCAAGGAAGGTGGTAGAGTATGACGCGGACTGACCTTTGGAAAGCACTTGAAGAAACACAGCTCTATATCTCAAAATACTACGCCACCGCGCTCACGGACGAGGACAAACACGATCAGCTCAAGGCGTATATTGAAAAATTCGTGCTGGACAACGGCTACCTGGTGGACGGCTTCACCGATGAAGAGCTGGTCAACCGTCTCTACTCCGAAATGGTCGAATATTCGATTCTGACACCCTATCTCGGCGCACCCGACATCGATGAGATCAATGTCAACGCATGGGACGATGTGGTGCTGACCTATTCGGACGGCAGAATGGTCAAAACCGAAGAACACTTTCACTCGCCCGGCCATGCGGTCGATATCGTCAAACGCCTTCTGCACCACAGCGGCATGATTATCGACAACGCCATGCCCATTGCACAGGGACACCTGCCCGACAATACCCGTATTACGGCAATCAAGAGTCCCGTTGTGGATGAGGACTGCGGCATTTCCGTTTCCATTCGTCTCTTGCACCCACAGCGTGTGGATCGCAAATGCCTCATTGACAGTGGAATGGCAACCGAGGAAATCATGGAATTCCTCGAAATGTGCGTCCGATACGGCGTCAGCCTTGTGGTCGCGGGTCGAACCTCTTCGGGCAAAACAACGCTTCTGAACGCACTGCTCGGGAGTATTCCCGATGACAAGCGTATCTACACCATCGAATCCGGTGCACGCGAGCTGTTTCTCATCAAACGGAACCGCTTCGGAGAGGTACAGAACAATGTCGTGCATACGCTTTCCCGACCGAGCGACAACGAGGCATATAACATTTCGCAGGAAGAACTGGTGGTTGCGGCACTCCGATTCGATCCCGACATTGTGGCGGTCGGAGAAATCCGCGATGCCGAGGCAAACTCCGCCGTGGAAGCCTCGCTTACGGGACATACCGTTGTGACAACCGTTCACTCCGGTCCCGGTGAAGCGGCGCACGGCAGAATCGCACTCCTGTGCCAGCGCAGATTTGAGCTTGGCATGGAAGTATCGCTCAGTCAGGCGCGTCAGGCGTTTCCGCTTGTGGTCTTTGCTCACAAATGCGAGGACAACAGTCGTAAGGTCATGGACATCTCCGAGGTATATGTCGCGCCCGGTGGACAGGCGGAATACCGTTGTCTCTATCGCTACAACATCACGGAAAACGAATATAAAAACGGGCATTTCACCATCAAAGGCGACTTTGAAAAAGTCAATCCGCCGTCCGGGCATCTCTGCACCATCCTGACAAGATCGGGAGTGCCGCAGGAGCTGCTCGGGCGTTTTTGTACCGTCAGAAAGGAGGCAGAAGCCGAATGACCTATGTCTATCTCATCTGTTTTCTTCTCTCTGTCATTGCCGTCATCTGTCTGCTCGGACTGACTCCCGAGGGGATCACGACAGACCTGATGAAGTTTGTTTCCCCCAAGCAGACGCTCCGTGACAAGGTGTTGGCACAGAAAGGAAGAAAGAAATCCAGAAAACTGACCGTCGAGCTGAACCGCATCCGTGATGCGCTGATTACAACGGGCAAAGGCGGACAGTTCACCATTGCGTGTGCATCTTCGCTTTTATTGATGCTGATCGGATGCATCGTGGCAATTGCCATCGGGAATGCGTTTCTGATCCCCGTTCTTGCCATTGCCTTTGCGCTGATTCCGTTTGCCTATGCCAAAAGGACAATCAGCTACTACAACAATCACATTCAGCAGGATCTCGAAAACGCACTCTCTCTGACCACAACCGCCTATCTGCGCACCGATGACATCATCACGGCGGTACGGGAAACCGTCCCGAACCTGCGTCCTCCGATCCGTGAAATCTTTGCGGATTTCGTGGCGGAAAGTACAATGATCTCCTCCAACACCAAGCAGGCGCTTCGCCATCTGAAGGAACGGGTGAAAAACTCTGCTTTTGAGCGATGGTGCGACACGCTGATCATGTGCCAGGATGACCGCACGCTGAAAAAGTCGCTCATGTCCACGGTGGAAGCCCTGTCCGATGTCCGCCAGGCAAATGCCGAGGTCAAGGTCGTGCTGAATGCCGCGCGGACCGAATACTTCATGATGGCGGGGCTTGTGCTTGTCAACATTCCGCTTCTGTATGCGCTGAATCAAGATTGGTACAATGCGCTCATGCATACGGTTGCGGGCAAGCTCGTGCTTGCGGTCTGCGGATTCGCCATTATTATAACGGGGCTTCTCATGTTCCGATACACGAAGCCCATTGAATACAGAAAGTGAGGTGACCGCCTATGATCATACCCATTCTTGTGGCAACCGTTGCCTCTCTGGGACTCGGACTGATCCTGTCGGATCTGCTCCGTGTTCCGTCCTTCGCGGTCTCCAAATCCACGCACAACCTCGGAAAAAGGCAGAACAAGAAAACCAATCCGATAGAGCTTTGGCTGAAGGAGATTGCGGGAACCCTTGCCGGCAAGCTGAAAATCAACGAATACAAACGACTGCAGCTGGAAGCCGACCTGCGGACGGCGGACATGCCGACAACACCGGAACAGTATATTGCGAACTGCATTGTAAAATCCGGTTTTGTCGCACTGTTTGCCATCCCCCTGTTCTTCGTGTCCAAGCTGCTTGCGCTGATTGCGCTCGGTGCGTCGGTGCTGATGTATGTCAACGAATCGCGTAAGGTCAGCAACCGGATCAAAGAACGCCGTCGCAAAATCGAGGCGGATCTCCCGATGCTGTCCTCCACCATAGAAAAGTCGCTGGAACGAAGCCGGGACATCATCACCATTCTTGACAACTTCAAAGAAAATGCCGGACCGGAACTCCGCCGCGAGCTGGAAATCACGGTTGCGGATATGCGTTCGGGAACGGCGGAAGTCGCGCTCTCCCGTCTTGCCGCAAGAGTTGGCGGCTCCATGATGCCCGACATTGTGATGGGGCTGAAAAGCACGCTGAACGGTGACAACACAGCGGTCTATTGGGCGCTCCTCAACATCAAGTTTGCCGAAGCACAGCGCACCGCACTGAAAGCGGAGGCGAGCAAAGCCCCCAAGCGTGTCAAACGGCTTTCGATGGTGCTTCTCGTATGCTTTATGCTGATCTATGTGGTGGTGATCGGGCAGACACTGCTGTCGTCACTCGGAGGGCTGTTCGGATGAAAGGCTTGAACATGAAGAAATCAAAAAGCAAAAGACAGCCGATTCAAGCCCGAAAGCGCGCTTTTGCTTTCCTTAACAACAAGAGTGGCGAGGGCTATGTCGATGTGGCAGTCACAGTCATGATTGTCGCCTTTGTCCTTGTCTTTGCCGTCAATGTTGTTTCTCTGGTGGCTCTGAACCAAAATCTCAAGACCGTATCCGATCAGATAACCGACTATGCTACACTAAACGGAACGGTCGCGGTAGACAGTTATGTTGCCGAGCTGAAGAAGCAGACCGGAATCGATTTCGGATATTCCTTTGACGGAAGTCAGCTATACGATGCAAACGGCAAAGTACAGCTTGGCGACCGGATCATCTGTACCGTCACCTATCAGCTTCGGATGCCCGGCTTCGGGGATTTTGTTCTCCCCATCAGCCTCAAGGCGTCGTCAAGCGGACTGTCGCAGGTCTATTGGAAATGAGGTGAGGTGCTTGAATCACATCAAAGAAGCTCTGAAAGACAAAAACGGCGATGCGTACATCTGGTTGTGCGTCATCGTCGTTTTCATTTCCATGCTGCTCTCGGTTCTGATCCTGTACATGGGGCTTCTGTCACAGGTGCAGATACAGAAACGGGATATGAAGCATAAGCTGGACGGCTATATTTCGGATTATGCAACCGTCGCTTTCAATGCCGTTAAGCAGGGCGAAGCGTATGAGGTCTATGTAGACTATGAAAACCTTGCAAACGGTTGTCTGCCATCTCTCGGCTTTACACAGTCGGACTCGGTATACCGTTATGATAACGGAAATTGCACCCTGGTCGAACCGGAAGTAAAGGTTTTGCGTGGTGACGGCTTCGGCATAACCGTCAGATACACGGTTGTCTTTCCGATAAAATGGAACGGCAACACCTACAAAAGCCTCGAAGTGCCGATAACGGTCTCGAGCTATTACAAATTCAAGTGAAAGGAGCTTGTATGAGTAAGAAAACAACTACGATTACGATGGTTGTCGTCGCGCTTCTCACGCTGGCAATCGTTGCGACGGTCATCATCTTTGCCGTGAAAAACGGCAGACAGCCGGAGAATCCCGTGGAACCTTCGACTGATATCACAACTCCCACGGAAAAGCCGGATGATCCCGATCCCGTGATCCCTCCGATTGATTCGGATAGCGGAACGGAAACGGGCAAGCCGGAGGACGGAAAGTCCGCTGATATCACCATCGATGTCGTCAGGCCGAAGGACGATCCTCATGAGGACACGCCGGGTGTTGTTGGGGATGTCGTAATTCAGCCCGGTATCAAGGAGGGAGAGGAATGAAAAAAATTTCAAAAATTCTTGCACTGATTCTGGCGGCGGTCACGCTGCTGTCCGTGATGACAATTCCCACATTTGCGGCGTACAATTATCCTATGACCTGTACGGTCTACTACAAAAACGAAAAAGGCAAGCAGATTGCAAGCCCATCAACCTTTACGGTAAACGCAGCGGAATCCAAAGAACATAGCCGTGGTGTTTCATCACCGTCTATCTCCGGATATGTCCTGAAAGACAGCAACGATTCCTATGTCACCTATGAGATGATGGATAAAAGCTTTCCGGCTTCTAACTACGTGAGGCAAGGGACGGCAACCTACACCGTTGTCTATACCGATACGGTATACCACTACCTGTATTTTGTCAACGGATCGACGAGACGAACGATTGCTCCATCAGCAACCCTGAAAGGTACGCCGGGAACCTATTACAACCATATCCCTCCGACCGTCACGCATTACACACCCGGCAGGACTTCCGTGTCCGGTCGCTTTTCCACATCAAAGACAAGCACTTCGGAAACGATCTATTACTACCGGACGATGTACACTATGAGCTATAACGCGAACGGCGGCTCGGGCGCACCTTCCTCCGAATCCAAAGGCTCGGGATGGGATTATACGATCTCTTCTGTCAAGCCGACAAAGGTCGGTTATACCTTCCAAGGGTGGGCGACCTACTCCTGGGCATCGTCGGCATCCTATCACGGCGGCGATACCTATAAGCTCAACCAGAACATGACATTTTATGCGGTATGGAGCCGCAATTCGTATACGATCAGTTATAACGCAAACGGCGGAACAGGTGCACCAAGTTCGCAAACCAAGTACTACGGCACAACCTTAACGCTTTCCTCCGCGAAGCCGTACAGAACAGGCTATACCTTCAAAGGTTGGGCGCTTTACGCTTCTTCTACAAGCCCGCTCTATCAGCCGGGAGATGATTACAACTATAATATCAGCCGGACACTGTATGCCGTTTGGGAAAAAGACGCTCCTCCCGCGCCGACCACCTATACGGTATCGTATAGCGCGAACGGAGGCAGCGGCGCACCCTCCTCACAAACCAAGACCAAAGATATCGCGCTGACACTCTCAGGCACAAAACCCACCCGAAGCGGTTACACTTTTATCGGTTGGGCAACATCTTCTTCTGCCACAAGTGCATCCTATCAGCCTGGCGGTAGTTACACGGCAAACGCAAGTGTCACCTTGTATGCGGTATGGTCCTGCAATCATCCGTCAAGTAAGAAAGTATGGGACACGGGTTGTGACTGGAGAACGGTTTGTGATAACTGCGGCGCAACACTCTCATCCGGCACACTGCACGGTCCGTACACTTATGGCGATTGGGTTTATTACAGTGGCAGTCAGCATAGCAGGTACAAAACCTGTATTCACGGAGACTATACCACCACGGAATATGCAAGCCATAACACCTCCGCTCAGTATGAGCAGTATTCCGCAAGTCAGCACAAGAAGTATTCTTATTGTGCCGACTGCAATTCGACCGTCGGAACGACGAGTTATGAATCTCATACCTTCACCTCTTCAACGGTGAACGGACAGGTTGTATCGACCTGCAGCCTTTGTGGATACACCAAGACCTCGGCGCAAACCTATACGGTAAGCTACAACGCCAATGGTGGTTCCAATGCTCCGGCATCGCAAATCAAGGTTCACGGTGTAACGCTTGCACTCTCATCTGCGGTGCCGTATCGCAACAACTATGAGTTTGTCGGTTGGGCAACCAATAGCAATTCCTCTGTCGCATCGTACTATGCCGGAGGAAGCTATACGGGCAATGCATCGGTTACGCTGTATGCCGTTTGGCGATATAAGCCGGCGACCTATACCGTCGCCTTTGATGCAAACGGAGGCACAAACGCACCTTCAAGTCAAACCAAGACTTACGGAGTGGCACTAACACTGACGACCGCCATTCCCACGAGAGCAAATTACCGCTTTGCCGGCTGGTCGAAAGATAGAAACGCCACCTCTGCAAGTTACACAGCCGGTGGTAGCTATACCGACAATGCCGGTGTAACGCTTTACGCCGTATGGGTGTATTCTCCCGAATCGTATACGGTCCGATACGATGCCAACGGCGGTTCGGGTGCTCCTGCAAGTCAAAGCAAAACCCACGGGGTTCCGCTGACGCTTTCTACGGTCAAGCCCACGAGAGTCGGTTATGAATTCCTGGGTTGGGCGACATCAAAAATCGCAACAACATCAGAATATGCACCGGGTGAACGATATACCGACGAAACAGGTGTGACATTCTATGCCGTCTGGCGGTATGTACCCAAAACCTACACCGTCAGCTATGACGCGAACGGCGGCAGCAATGCGCCCGGAACTCAGACAAAGACGGAAAATGTCGCACTGACACTTGCGAGTACGATCCCCGCAAGAGAAGGCTATACCTTCCGTGGGTGGGCAACCACCCCGACGGCAACAACGGCAGACTATCAGCCCGGAGGAAATTATACCGCCAATGCTGCAGTAACACTTTATGCCATATGGGAAAAGGATTCGTACACGGTATCCTACGATGCCAACGGTGGTACAGGCGCACCCGCGTCACAGGTCAAAAAGTACGGTGAAACATTGAAACTCCGTACCGAAATCCCGACAAGAAGCGGTTACGATTTTCTCGGCTGGGCAGAAAGCTCCACGGCAACTTCCGCCACCTATTTGGCTGGTGCCACTTATTCGGAAAATGCCGGGATCACTCTGTATGCGGTGTGGCGTGAGCGCAACTACGATTTTTCCGTCAGCAACCTGATCGTTACGCCCGATGAGGTGTGGCAGTACGATAAAATTACAGTCAATTTCCGTGTGGACAACTGGGATCGAAATAACGCATACAGCGATGTTCCCGTGAGTGTCTGGCTGAACGGCGTCTGTGTCTATACGGGTACTGTAGATTTCCATGCGTATGGTGTAAACTATATCACTTTCGATCTGAATGTCGGTGCACTGGAAGGTAAGCAGACCCTTGAAGCGAGAATCAACTGGGATGACAGGGCAAGTGAGACAAGAAGCAATAACAATGCGGTACAGGCGCAGTTTGAAGTCAAGAAGTATTCCGAGCTTTCTACCTCTGCCGTAACGCCGAGCGCGGACTATATCGAAGGTAATGATATCATCGCCTCTTTCTATGTGTCCAATGACAGCTCCACTCCCGTTCTTCCGAGTGATCACATGAGCTATCGCCTTGAGGTATATCTTGTTGAAGGGGCAACCGAAACGCTGGTCAGCACGCAGGATAAGACCGATGTCGTGATTCCCGCAAACGGAACGAATCTGGTATATTTCAAGTGGCGTGTGCCGGAGAACAGTGCAGGAAAGCTGTATATGTTCCGAGGGATTGCCAATGCCGAAAACACCGTGCGGGAGCGAAATCCGGACAATAATGCGACATTCTTTATGAAAACCGTAAAGGCAAAGGAAACCTCACAGACACCGAACACAAGATATGAGCGCACAGCACCGAATACCTACAATCCGTTGGTATCCTCCCCCGCCACCACGGTCGTGTCGGCAAGCTGGAATGAATGGGTGTATGAGAACGGAAAGTTTGAGCTTCGCACCTATGGCATCCGTGCTTCTTCGGTTGATCCTGTGGTAAAACCGGACGATAACTGCAAAACGGCTGTGCTTGAAAACGGTAAATGGTCAATGAAATCGGGATACGGTATCTCGCTTGCATGGAATTTCAAACTGATTGCCATGTCGGGATATTCTATGCCTGACAGCTCTGCCTATACGGAAGCACAGAATTTGTATGCGACTTTTTCTGAATTCGGGTATTCTGTTGCAAGCGAAAAGTACCGCACCCTTGAAAAAGTCGGTGGTGCCTATGGGTTTATTGCGAATCCCAACGCGGACAAGAATGAGCGTGTGCATTTCATTCCCGTGTATGTACAGGATGGCAATTATACTGTCTCTGTTACCGCAACGCAGATTTGGACTCCTGCCGGAATGATTGCAGCAGTCCGTAACTCTAATACGCTGACAATTAACGGTACCATCTACGACGACTACTATGTCGGCAATTAAACAAAGAAAGGAAGGTTTCAAATGAAACAGAAAACAAAAAAGATTCTTCTCACGGTATTTGCGGTGCTTATGCTCGTCAGTGTGATGAGCGTAACCGCTTTTGCGGCGGAAGGTGATGTTGCGGGTGCTGTGGAAGATACCTGGATTGCGGCACGCGGACAGATCAAGTCGGTTGTCAACAAGGTCATTTTCCCCATCATCGACCTCGTCCTCGCCGTGCTGTTTTTCGTAAAGGTTTCGACTGCATACCTCGATTACCGCAAGCACGGGCAGTTCGAATGGAGTGCGACACGTTCCTAACTGAAAAGGTTAGGCGCAAGTTGCGTGATATATGAAAGATTGAAAGGAGCTTCCATAATAAAAACGCAGTTCTTGAAGAACTGATATTCCGACAGGTGGAATGACGGAGTAACGCCCTGAAACGCCTGCCTTAATACTACGGTGTGCACTTGGTGTATGTAAGAATATCAAGTGTGCAAAGCCCGTTGAAGTCGGCAGAGAGTAGCCCTACCATTGCAAAATGCAGATGAGGAAAGCGATTTGGAGGCAGATTGTGCTACCTATGTGCCGGAGGTCTATATCTATCTATGGTGAGAATGTGAAAAGTAGCAAGTTCACCGACGAATAACCCGAATTAAAAAGTCTATACGAATGGTGCATAGAAATGTGCATACGCCCAAAGTGGCGGGTATGTGAGGTAAAGTAAAATTTCCATTTATGAAATACCTTGCACTGTTACAGGCAGTGCCAAGCATACAGGCTTAGAGGGACACCTAAGGGTAGATTTTATGATAGGAATATCGGAACGTGGAAAGGTCGAAACGTGGAGTGATTACACACGATGAAGCGTTTACAGGGAAAGCAACTTTGTATAACCTGTATTTATTCGGCTGAGAGCAGAGCCATAGTACCTGTGAAGCGGTGATAACAAACCGTGGAGGGATAGGCTCAAGTCGTCAACAGTAAAAACAAGTAAATATACAACAATCAAAGGTTCGAGTATGACTAAGAAAAGCAAACTCTTGCAAAAGGGGGGATGCTGACTTTGACAAAGACAAAGCCACCTAAAATCTCCGCCCTGCGGAACATTGAATACTATGATTTTCAAAAAGTGCTTGACAAGCTGTATGCAGACAGTGAAAATTCCAAAGAAATTAAGAATCTAATGGGACTGATTACAAATCCACAGAATATACTGCTTGCCTATCGCAACATCAAGAAGAACACAGGGAGCAAGACCGCAGGCGTGGACAAGAAAACCATCACCCATTTGGAAAAGTGGGAACCTGAAAAACTAATCGGATATGTGCAAAAACGGCTGGACTACTATGTTCCACAGGCTGTCCGCAGAGTAGAAATACCGAAAAACAACGGAAAAACCCGTCCGCTTGGTATTCCGACAATAATGGACAGGCTGATACAGCAATGCGTGTTACAGGTGTTAGAACCAATTTGTGAAGCAAAGTTCTTCAAGCGAAGTAACGGTTTCCGCCCCAATCGTGGTGCGGAACACGCAATTTCACAAGCATACAAGTTTATGCAGGGACAGCACTTACACTATGTCGTTGACATTGATATCAAAGGATTTTTCGATAATGTCAATCACGGCAAATTATTGAAGCAAATGTGGACGCTGGGCATACGTGATAAGAGGTTACTTTCTATTATTTCAGCAATGCTGAAAGCAGAGGTTGCAGGGATAGGTTTCCCTGAAAAAGGAACGCCACAAGGCGGTATCATTTCGCCACTGCTCTCCAATATCGTTCTTAACGAACTGGACTGGTGGGTTGCCTCTCAATGGGAGAATGTTCCTACGAAATACCCATATAAATGCAGAACGCTGAGAAATGGAACGCCCGACAAAAGCAATGTCTATGCTGAATTGCGTAATACCAACCTGAAGGAATGCTATATTGTCCGATATGCAGACGATTTCAAAATCTTTTGCCGATACAGGAAAGACGCTGAAAACATGTTTACAGCAACAAAATCTTGGCTAAAAGAGCGCTTGGGTCTTGATATCAGCCCTGACAAGTCAAAAATTGTAAACTTGAAAAAGCATTATTCCGAATTTCTCGGATTTAAGATGAAAGTTGTCCGCAAAGGTAAAAAAGCAACCGGACAGGCAAAATATGCCGTGCAGTCACATATGTCCGACAAGTCAAAAGCACGAATCAAAAAGCAAGCGGTAGAAGCAATGAGGGACATCAAACATCTTAGTTCCGATGAACAAAAGAAAACGATAGTTCACTATAATTCATTGGTTATGGGGTGGCACAACTATTACAAGTTTGCTACGCACGTAAGCCGCGATTTTTCCGAAATAGCTTTCTTAGTCAAAAATTCCGTAAGAGGAAAACTCGAAAACCAACTCAAAAAGAGCATTGTAAAACCTTTAAAAAGTCCTGTGTATATCCATTACGCACAGAGCAAGGAAATACGGTATTTGGGTAATACGCCTATTGTACCGATTGCTTATGTGCAACATAAAAATCCTATGGACAAAAAGCGTATAATCAACAAGTACACAGTCGCAGGACGTGCAGAAATCCATAAGCGGCTTGAAAAAGTCAATGTGAGCATTCTACACTATCTTATGCGGCATCCCGCTGACGGCAGCATTGAATACAACGACAACAGATTATCGTTGTACTGCGCCCAACAAGGGAAATGTGCGGTTCTGAATGTCCCGATGGAAACAAATAGGATACACTGCCACCACAAAATACCTAAAGCACGAGGTGGCAATGATGCCTACGGTAATTTAATCCTTGTGGATAAGAGCGTTCACTCTCTGATACACGCCATAAGGAAGGAAACGATTGAGAATTACAAGGAAATTCTCAATCTAAGCCAAAAGCAGGTTGAAAGGGTCAACAAACTCAGAGGAATTATAGGGTTGGAAAGCATTTGAACAGGTCTGTCTTTGAAATTGTATAAATTACTTTAATCTCTGTTGACGATGGAACGCCGTATGAGGGGAAACTCTCACGTACGGTGTGAAGTGGGGGGAAATCCTGAGATATCATCAAGGGATTACCTATCACTATCAGCTCCGGCAATTCTTCTCGCCACCCTGGTCTTCTCTCTGACCTGTCCGCTCTACATTTGGAAAATCCTCGGAATGTAAACAACGCCATACAAACGGGAGGGGCTTCTCGCCTCTCCCACATTTTTTGAAAGGAGGAATGCGTGATTGTTTGACTGGATATCAGACCTCATCAGCGGAATCGGCAATGCCATCAGCTCTGCGTTGTCCGGCGTATGGGAAACCGTATCGGGAAGCATCTGGGGCGTGTTCATGAACTGGCTCTATACCTCCGTGTATAACGCCCTGGCAGACTTCTTCACGATGATGACCGAGCTTGGCGCAAACCTGTTCGATCTGTCATGGGTACAGGCCGCCCTGAAATTCTTCTCTTTGTTCGGCTGGGGACTCTTTATTGCAGGGCTGGCGGTTGCCATCTTCGATATCGCCATTGAATATCAATCCATGGGACGCATCAACATCAAGCGTCAGATTCTCCCGTTTTTATACGGACTTCTCGCCGTAAACCTTTTCACGGTCGTACCGGTGCAGCTCTTCCGCTTTGCGGTCAATTTGCAGAACACCTTTGCCAAAGACCTCGTCGGTGAGGTTGTCGGTATGAATGTTAACTTTGATCTGCTCAGTCATCAGGCTCTTACGATCATAGGGGTGCCCGGAATATCAACGAAAAACTCATTGCTGGCACTTCTGATGCTGATCTGCCTTGGCTACTGCGTCATCAAGTGCTTCTTTTCCAATATCAAGCGTGGAGGTATCCTTTTGACGCAGATTGCGGTCGGGAGTCTTCACATGTTCAGCCTTCCGCGCGGGTACTCCGAAGGATTTACCGGTTGGTGCAAACAGATTATTGCCATCTGCTTTACGGCATTCATGCAGACGACGCTTCTGCTACTCGGCATGATTACCATGCAGACGCACGCACTTCTCGGTCTTGGCGTTATGCTGGCGGCAAACGAAGTGCCTCGCATTGCGCAGCAGTTCGGCTTGGATACAAGCATGAGAGTCAACATGATGAGTGCAGTGCATACGACGACAACGGCAATCAACCTCGGACGGGCGATTGCAAAGAAATAATACAGAGAGGAAAACAGAAAAGAAATGCAAAAACAGTATATCTACCCGCAGAATATGCGGACTCAGGCAAAGCTGTGGTTCTGGAATCTGAAGGATGTCATCATCCTTGCCATCGCTCTCACCATATCGGTGGTTTCATGGGCAAAGCTCGGATTTATCCTTCCTGCCGCCCTGACGCTCGGGTATGCGTTCCTCTCCATACGGATGGACGAGTATTCGGTGCTGAATTTTATCAGACGCGCTTGGCGGTACTTTGTTTCCACACAGCAATATTTCAGTTGGAAGGAGCGCGAAGATGGCTAAACGAAAACAATCCACCGCCGAGCTGATCGGCATCAGCAACTTTTCCCGTAACGGGCTTCAGACCAAATCGCAGGGCGAAATCGTATATTTCCTTGTACAGCCGACAAACATCTCGGTACTCTCGGAACAGAGTGTCGCCATCAAGATTCAGCATCTGATGCAGCTGCTGTCGGTGCAGCCCGACATAGAGATCATCTGCTCGGATGCCCGTGAGAATTTTGAGTACAACAAGCTCTCCCTTGCGCGAAGGGCAGAAAAAGAAACCAATCTCAAAGTACAGCTTCTGCTCCGCAAGGATATGAAATTCCTCGACGACATTCAGCTGCAGATGTCCACCGCGCGGGAATTCATGTTCGCCTACCGTGTGAAGAACGCAAACGATCAGTCCTTTGCAACACTGAATCGGCTCGAAAAGCAGATTAACGATCAGGGCTTCGACTGCCGCCGAGCGACCAAGGACGATATCAAGCGTATCCTCTCGAGGTACTTCGGTCACATGACCGAGGATGCTATCGATGATGTGGACGGCGAAAGAATGATTAAAAAGTGGATTATCCCGGACTAATTTTTTTGATGCCGCATTATTAACATCATTTCTCTTGCGATTTCAAGGCAAAAATGGTATAATAAAAAATAATAATCACGAAGAAAGGAGGAATTCTCATGCTGTATACCCTTATGCACCGCGACATCCCGGTCATGGATTTGGAACTCGACGAATATTCCAATATAGCAGTTCTCGGGACAATCTATCACGCAGAGCATCTGCCACTCGGCACCTACAACGGAATCAATGCAGAAAAGAAGGTGCTCAACCGCTGGTGGACAAAGCGTTCCATTCCCGCAAGCCGGAAAGGTATCCGCGATGTGCTGGAGGAGCTGGAGTTGTCCTCCCCGCAGGAGCTGATCGAAAAGTGCTTCGGACTTAGCCTGTCCGATCAATACTGGATTTCTCCGACCGATAAACCGCTGGATTGGCACCGGGTAAACTTCTTTGAAAATGTCTTCTCGGAGGACATCGGCAATATCCTGTTCGGCAAAGGCACAGGCTCCGACAGCACAAGCCTTGTATCCCCCGACAACACGGCAAACGGCAACCTCAAAAAGAAATGGAAGATCATCGACGGCAAGCGGGTGCTTCTTAAGGACTCCAGTGCGCCCTATCGCCAGGAAGCCTACAACGAGGTGCTTGCGTCCGAGATTGCCAATCGGCTCGGCATCCCGCATGTGCCGTATACACTGATAGCGGAACACGGCGAGCTCTGCTCCGGGTGCGAGGATTTTATCACGCCCGAAACCGACCTTGTTGCGGCGGCACAGGTGATGAGTGCGTTCAAAAAGCGGAACGAGCAATCGGAATATGAATTTTATATCGAATGCTGCGAAAAGCTCGGCATTGTCGATGCCCGCGAAAAGCTGGAACAGATGCTTGTGCTGGATTATCTGATTGTCAACGAAGACCGGCACCTGAACAACTTCGGACTGATCCGCAATGCGGTCACGCTGGAATGGGTCGGCGTTGCGCCGCTTTACGACAACGGCAATTCCATGTGGTTCAACCGTGTTGTAAGTGAGATGCACGCAGACGATGACAGCAATATCAAAACCCCGTTGTGGAAGAAGAATCCCACAGAGAATCTGGAACTTGTGACCGACTTCTCATGGCTGGACCTGTCCGCGCTTGACGGCATTGAAGACTTTGCAAGAGAGCTGTATGAAAAGTCCGAGTATATGGAACCGATACGTGTTGATATACTGGCAAATGCACTCAGGACGCGCATTGAACTGCTGGACGATATTGTACAGACACAATCCGGCGGGCAGACCATGCTCTGATTAACTAAATAACTACGATAACCGCACTTCAGCAGAGGTGCGGTTTTTCTTTATGAAAGGAACTTTTATGGCAAAGAAAAAACAACTTCCCGAAGAAGTCGCACACAGCGAAGCCTATGTAAAAGACTTCTTCGACATGGCGGTCCCATCTGCCATCCGCTTCAATGTGGATCACTTCATCTGCGGGGACAGCTATCGCTCTGTCTGGGCGATACGAGAGTATCCGCCGCAGACAAGCGATCAGGCGCTCCTCGCCCGTTTCGGTGACAAGGAAGCAGTGACCGTTCACCTGTACACCCGATTGGTAGACGGCGTGGAGCAGCGAAAGATTCTGCAAAACGCAAGCCGCAAAAATAAGCTCCTTGCAAACTCCAACGACCTTGAAGATTCGGTCACGGGAGAAGGCAACCTCGGTGATGTGGTGGAACTGCTCGGAGAACTGCGAAAGAACCGTGAGCCTCTTCTGCATTGCGCTGTCTTCATCGAGCTGTCTGCCGGGAATCTGGATAAGCTCCGCGAACTGCAATCGGATGTCTCCATGGAGATGACGCGCGAAAAGATTTCAGTCGATCATCTGTCCATGCGGCAGAAGGAAGGCTTCATTGCCTGCATGCCGTGTGGCTATAATATCTTCGGCACGCAGTATGAGCGTGTCCTTCCGGCATCGGCAGTCGCAAACCTGTTTCCGTTCAACTACTCCGGCAAAACAGACAAAAATGGCTTTTATCTCGGCAAGGATAAATTCGGTACCAACATCATAGCGGACTTTGATCAGCGTGCCGATGACAAGACCAACAGCAACATTCTCATTCTCGGCAACTCCGGTCAGGGCAAGTCGTACCTGTTAAAACTCATTTTGACCAACACGAGAATGTCCGGAAAGTCTGTCATCTGCCTGGATGCCGAGCAGGAATACGAGGATCTCTGCAACAACCTCGGCGGTTGCTATATTGACCTGATGTCGGGGGCGTTCTTGATCAACCCACTGGAGCCAAAAGAATGGTCGGACAACGGGGGCGAAGCCGATGCGGACAGCCCGGAAGCTTTCCGAAAATCCACAAGGCTTTCACAGCATATCAGTTTTCTCAAGGACTTTTTCCGTGTCTACAAAGACTTCGACGACGCACAGATTGACGCGCTTGAAATTCTCCTGACACGGCTCTACGGCAAATTCGGCATCCATGATGACACGGATTATTCGAAGCTCTCTGCCGATGACTATCCTGTGATGGCGGATCTGTACGCCATGGTGGAAAGCGAGTATGTGAAGTACGAGAAAGGATCGAAATCGCTGTTCACGGAAGACCTGCTCCGCGAGCTTTGTCTCGGACTGAACTCCATGTGTGTCGGAGCCGAAAGCAAATTTTTCAACGGGCATACCAACATAAACGATGACCGTTTCATCGTGTTCGGGGTCAAAAGACTCATGGAAGCCAATATGAAGCTCAAGAATGCGATGCTGTTCAACATTCTCTCGTATATGAACCATAAGCTTCTCACGAAAGGCAATACGGCAGCTTCCATCGACGAGCTGTACCTGTTCCTTACGAACATGACAGCAATCGAATATATCCGCAACGCTTCCAAACGAGTGCGAAAAAAAGATTCCTCGATTCTTCTGGCGTCTCAGAATATCGAGGACTTTTTATTGCCCGAAATCAAGGAGATGACAAAGCCCCTCTTTTCCATTCCGACGCATCAGTTCCTTTTCAACGGTGGCAATGTCAATCCCCGTGATTATATGGACGCTCTGCAGCTCGAGGAATCGGAGTACGACCTCATTAAGTACCCGGAACGCGGTACTTGTCTCTTCAAGTGCGGAAACGAAAGATACCTCCTGCAGGTCATCGCTCCCGAATACAAGGCGAAATTGTTCGGCAATGCGGGAGGAAGATGAAGTGCTTACGGAAGATTCTGCAGGAGCGGAAGATACTCCTCCCACCGATACTCACGGATCGGCATGACGGGATGACGGTCATCATCAAAAACAAGAACGAGTGCGGGAGCAATGTTGTGGTAACGGTCGGCAATGTACCATCGGATCAGCTTGCCCTCGCGGATAAGCCGTTTGGCTGTGGCGTGATAATTGTAATACGACATAAAGTCAGTATTCCGAAAAACAAAAAATCTTATACGAAGGAAGGTGTGTGTCGCAGTAGGCGCAGTAGTGGCAAAGGTCGTCAAGAAGGTGCTTGCGATCCTTGCCGGAGATAAAAACGGACGGAAGTTCCTCGGTTATGTGATCGGTATTGTGCTGTTCATTGTCCTGCTTCCTGTGATTGCCGTGTACGGACTGTTCGGCTGGATGGCAGGTGGCGGTGCTGCAGAAATCGTCAGCCCCGATATGGTGTACTCGGCGATGCCTGCGGAATATCGGGAACGCATGGAACAGTACAACGCAGAGCTTTCCATAATCGAAACAATCTTTGCCGAATGCGGTGTGTCCGGGACGGACACCTCACTGGCAAAGACGATCTACATCTCCTGTCTCATCGGCAAGGAGAGTGAGGAAAACTTCTACAGAACCTATGCGGACTGCTTTCTCAATGCAGATGAGGAACACGATCCGCTACAGAATATTTCTTCTGCATTCGGCGTTACCTTCACCGATGCGGATAAAGAACGACTAAAACAACTATACGGAGGTTATACATGAACTTCAAAGCAAGATTTGAGCGCAAAGCAAGCGCGCCCGAAGTCACCGATGCCGACATTGTCGGAGTGGTGACACTCAATCAAGCACAGTTCGCTTGGTTCAGCGAACGGCTCCTGGACGATTATGATTTCATCGCTGACTATGCTAAAGAAACCTATGATGACGGTGAGAGAAAACACTGTCTTCTCGTCCTCGGTGAGGGTGAGGATGACGGAATCCTTGTCTGTTCCGAAGGTTCCTTCTATGCCAGATATTCCGCCTACCTGCCGAAGGCACGGCAAATTCTCCGTGACGAGGTCCACTGCGTTGCCGAGCTTATGATCAAGGGCAGGTTCGGTGAAACCGAAAATGGCTCCTGGGTGATTGGGTTTGATGACATCAAGGAACACTTTGATTTGACCGTCTCTCCCACCAACGGCATCGGCGAGATGCTGATTGATGAACTGGAACGGCGTGAGGAAATCGGCGAGATCATCGCAACCGAAGATTGCATGGAGATCACGCAGTTCCTCGACAACTGTCCGGAGGGACTTTCGGGTACGCAGAAACTGATGACCGTGTTCTCTCTCATGGGATGCAACCTCGAAGATGTCCATCTCATTGACCATGACGAAGAACATGAGGTTGCCACCATCGTGGAGCTGAATCAGGACACGCTGACCGAGGAAGGAAAAAAAGAGTGGGCTGATGTCCTCTCGGCAAAAGTGGTGCGTGTATATGAAGGCAGTTACGGAACGCAGATTGAAGTGACGGGTTGCCCTGTACACCGTCTGCGGGATTTCTCTTTTGCACTTGCCGGTTATTGCTCCGAGGAGGATTGGTCGAAGTGGTTCAACGAACCGACTGCCAATACCGAAGCGCCGACGATGGGAGAACAGTCATGAGGTATCGCGGATTCAACATCGTTTTTACCTATGCAGATCATATCAGTAAATTTGATCCGTCGAATCGCGTGTGGGGACAGGCACCCGGCTATTACTGTGAAGTGTTCTCAGAAGCAGATGACTCTCTCTGCAATCCGCTCGATAATTTTGAATTGATTCTCGGCGACAGGTTGCAGACGCTTGACGAGGATGAAGTGGAGGACTGGATCACCAAGATCGCCGACAAAGAGATCGACGAGTGGAGATGCAATGAAGCGGTTACTACTGCCGAGCGAAAAAATGATCTGGTCGGTCGCCTTGTCTCTTTCCTCGGCGAGAGCGAACAAGGTGCAATGCTCTATGATACACTTCATGAACAGATCGGGATGACGGATGATGAAATCCGGGAGTGTGGGTTTCGTTCTCTATCGGAATACTTTGACAAGCCCTCCTATGCACAGACGATTGCGGAGTGGCTCGTAAAAGTCGGAACCGAGAATACCACTTCCTGCAACATGATCATTGGCTTTGAAAAGGTCAATGAAAGATATGGTGTGAATCTGTACGAAGATGAGTTTCTCTGCGATGAGATCGTCGAACAGTGATATCGACATGAGGCAATTCTCGATGTTGTAACAGATGAAAATACCTTCGACATGAACTTCGGATATCTGTATTGTCCCTATGCCGAAGAACATGAAGAACTTACTATGTGAGAAAGGAAAAGCAAATGAAACAAGTAAACATTCAGTTCGCTTATGACGATGAAAGGCTCGAAGCGCTTCGCATTTACCTTGCGGAGAGTGGCAGTACAATTGAAGACGAATTGACAGCGGCACTTGATGCGGTGTATAAGAAGACCGTGCCGAGTCAGGTCAGATCGTTCCTTGACAAGCGTTCGCAGACAGAGCCAACCAAACCCAAGGGTAAGCCTTCAGGTGCGGGTGTGAACGCTTCAAAAGGCACGGACGACAAATCGTCCGTGCCGGGAACAAAAGCGGTTTGCGGGGATTTTTGAGCCGATGTGAGAGGAACCCCTGAAAGCCGAAATAAGCAAAAATAGCGAGGATTGGGGTGCATAAATTGACGGAAGGAGCAGTTAGATGCAAGGTCGATTTTCAAGCGGGAGAAAGGGCGTGCGTATGATGCCCGCCCAAACTGACATCGGACGGCAGAGCCGACCGCTTTTCCTCCCGTTTTCACCCCGTTTCCTCGCTTTTGGGGGACTTTGAGTCCATGCGTATGATTTCAAAATTGCCCGAAAATCATCCGTATGGTTGAACGGAATATCCGAAAAAGTGCCGTTTTACAAGGACTTTCGGGCAATTATGAAAAACTGAAGAAAGGATGGATGCGTCGTATGGGAAAAAAGTATCGCATCAACGAAGACAGGGTGCATTTCACCCTTTCAATACCTCCCGAAACCATGCAGCTTGCACGGGATTATTATCAGATCGATGACTGCGGAAACATCAGCGAATATATCGGCAAGGCAATTGAGTTTTACAGCGGTTATGTTGCAAACAAAAAAACACCGAACTATCTTCCGACGATTGTCATCTCCACTCTGAAAAATATCCTTGCGTGCAGTGACGACAGACGAGGCGCTCAACTGTATCGGATTGCCGTTGAACTGTCCGTGCTGCTCAATATTATTGCTGCCACCAATCATTTTTCCAAAGAGGAAGTGCGGGAACTTCGTGAATCATGCGAGGAAGAAGTGAAACGACTGAACGGCACATTACGCTTGGATGATGCGGTCAGATGGCAAAACTCGTAACCAAATTCCGCTATTATAAACCCGGCGGTCGTAAGAAAATAGGCGGATATGCAAAGTATATCGCCCTCCGTGAAGGCGTTGAGAAATGCGACGATTCCAAAAAATATGCCCCCGTCTCATACAACCAAAAGCAACTCATTCAGAAGATACTCAAAGATTTTCCCGACAGTAAGGAGATGCTTGAATACGATGATTACCGCTCTCATCCGACTGTCGGAAACGCTTCGGAGTTTATTTCCCGTGCAATCGAGGACAATGCAAGCGAAGCGATGCAAAAGAAAACCTACGCAGATTATATTGCAACCCGTCCCGGTGTTGAGAAGATCGGCACGCATGGATTGTTTTCCGATGAGTTTGAGAGCATCAATCTCTCGCAGGTTTCGGATGAACTCAATGCACACGAAGGCAATGTGTGGACGATGATTGTTTCTCTTCGCCGTGAAGATGCGGAACGACTCAGTTATAACAACGCAAATGCGTGGAGAAAACTGTGCCGTGCGCATACCAAAGAACTCGCAGACGCACTTCGCATTCCGCAAAACAAACTCAAATGGTATGCGGCATTTCACAATCAGTCTCACCATCCGCATATTCATCTGATTGCCTATACGGACGATCCCAAGGTCGGTTATTTGTCAAAGAAGGGTGTGGAAGCATTAAGATCTGCGCTCGGAAATCATATCTTTCACGATGAGATGACGCATATCTTCCGTGAACAGACCGACAGGAGGGATCAGTTAAAGAAAGACTGGAAAGCCATGCTCGATGAAATTCTGCAAAAGATTTCGGAAAACAAGTACAGCAACCCCGAAGTGGAGCAGAAACTTCTTCTGCTTTCCGACAAGCTGCCCCGCACCAGGGGCAAAAAGGTGTATGGGTATCTCAAAAGAGATGTCAAGGATCTGATCGATTCCATCGTCGATCTGCTGGCGGAGGATGAAAACATTTCAAGGCTTTATGACCTTTGGTATGAGAAAAAATATGAGATTCTCCGCACCTACACCTCTGAAATGCCGCCGAAGATTCCGCTGTCACAGAACGAAGAATTCAAATCCATCAAGAATGACATCATCCGGGAAGCGATGAAACTGCACGAGGACAGCGGGCAGACCGAGACTAATCCGCCGAAGAAACAGTCGCAGACACAAGCCCCGCCAAAGATCTCGCCGACGGTTTCTGCCACTGCCGTTACAAGACTTTTCAAAAATCTCTGCGGGATTTTCCGGGATCGGATAGACGACCGCAGGCAAAGCAGTCAGCCTACCATCGACAAACGGCAGAAAAAAGAGATCGAAGAAAAGAGAAATGCAGAAATGTCGATGCTGTAAGAAAGGAGTTTTATGCCATACATTCTATTTTCGGAGCAGGAAAAGCAGTCCGCAAATGCTTCGGATATTCGTTCCTTCCTCGCTTCGCTTGGGCAGGAAGTCAAAAGAAGCGGACGGGAATACACATGGGAATCCCCTTCGGGCAAGGTGTCGATCAACGGTTCGGAGTGGTATTCTCAATATGAGCGTGTCGGCGGTGGTGCGGTCAGCTTCGTGCAAAAATTCTTCGGAGCCTCCTATCCCGATGCCGTTCGTTCTCTGCTCGGAAGCTGTGCAGGACAGATTCCAAGCGAACAGAGCAACACGTTCCGTCAAAGCAGATCCAAAGAAACGCAGACGGAGCTTGTACTGCCCGAAAGAAGTACGGATATGCGCAGGCTATACGGCTATCTCTTGAACGAGCGATGCCTTGACCGTGATGTCGTTTATGCTTTCGTTCACGCAGGGACTCTCTACGAGGATGCACCCAACCACAATGCCGTGTTCATCGGAACAGACGAGAACGGCAAGCCCCGACACATTCAGAAACGATCGACCAACCCGCAGTCCGACTACAAAGGCAATGTCACGGGGAGCGATATTGCCTACGCTTTTCACCATGTCGGCACATCGGACAGACTCTATGTCTTCGAGGCGCCGATTGACATGATGGCTTACATCTCAATGAACAAGCAAGGCTGGGAAAGGCATTCCTACACCGCATTGTGTTCCACTGCCGACTGTGCCGCCATTCGGATGCTGAAAACTTACCCGAATCTCAAAACCGTTTACCTCTGCCTTGATCACGACAGTGCGGGAATCGAAGGAGCCTATCGGGTGGCGGAAAGCATTCATGCGCTTGGAGATTACACAGTCTGGCGCAAAATGCCGAAACAGAAAGATTGGGATGAAGATCTGAAAGCACGCCATGGCAGAACCGCTATCCCCTCCACCGAGCATACGAAGCTGGAACGCTACCGTAAAATCTGTGCCGAATTTTTCACAGATGCGTGCATGGAAACGGACGCATGGAAGCATATCTCAGAGGCGAAAGGCTATGCTTTTGCAAATTTTCTCTCCCTACTGCGCTCTGAGATGGGCAAAGCGGAATCCACAACAGACACACAAACCGAGCAAGCGCACCTGAAAGTCATGGCTGTCGGGTGCCTTGCTTTTTGCTTTTGCAGAGAGAAGCAGACGGGCAACGCATCTTCTTTTGACCGCTATGTCGAGGCGGTACGCTCTGCCTACAAGCCCCACAGGGACACCGAGGGCAGTGACGAACAGTGGGAATCCCTGCGGAAAAGGATCAAGGGACTTGAAAAAGAATTCGGCAAAAGCATCCCGCTTTCGGAAACAGAGATGAAGAAACAGTTAGATTCCGTTATCGCACTTGCTTCCGATTGCATCCGGCTTTCTGCGGCAGTTGAGTATGAGCAGAGCAAACAAGCGGCGGTGTTAAGCCTTGAATAATGGGCGAAGTGAGCGTTTGGGGTTGAAAAGGCGGCTTGGTTGTGGTATAATAGGATACAGACAAATCGAAATTTGCAGGGATAAGGAAGTGCTTTAATGGACTTAAAGGAGTTTTATTTTCAAAACATAAAAGAGTCAGAATATCATTATCGTTTTTTCAATTATGTGAGAGATGCAATCAATATGCCCTCTGCTTTTTGTGAAAAAGCAGAGACTCAAGATTGTCAATTTGAGATCTATGATGCTGAAGATGCGATAACAAAATTTAAAGAGTTATGCCAACCTGGGGTTGATTTCTCAGTTGAAAACAGATGCTGGTTTTACTTAACAACGTACTACCTGTATACGCTCGGCTATGAGATAAAAGAGTTTCCCCGAGTATTGGCAAGACCTCCTGTTGATCCTGCGGAATTTGCATATAATGAGATTAGAAATCGAATAATCGCTTTGGGCGGAAGTTTCAATGGAACCGTTCGTTATGCGACAAGAAGAACATTTGTCGCAGAGCTGACGTTTGAGCAAAAATCTTGCAACATAGAGGTAAACAATTCAATAAACCAAAAATTCATTGAAATTTCAACAAGACAAGCATCGTTCAACTCCATGCACACGGATGAGAAAATTGCGGAAATTGCAAATTTGATTGAAAACATGCTGAAACAAGGCGGAAAATTTGCATTGCTGAATTATGATGATGTGTGTTGTGGGTTCATCGACGACGCGACAGTGAAAAATTACAGAAATAAAATGCAGTGCTTTAGACATTGTTCAGACGAGGCAATAGCGGAAAGAAAAACATATACCGAAAAGCAAAAGACATTTTTTATTGATTATGGACTTACAATTGTTAAAGCTATTCATGAACTGAAAAAATAAACAATTTTAGAGATTTCAGTTCTTCAACTTATTTGTCATTGAGACACAGCCACCTGATTTTCAGTCGGGTGGCTTTTCAATTTTTAACGAAGGAGTAACCATGCAAGAACTAACAACACTTATAACCGTAGCCGCCATCATGGGCGGCGTTTTTATTTTGATCTCTTCGCTGTCCTATCTGTATTCCCTCCGTCAGATCAAGAACAAAACGGCTGGCAACGGACAGCACGGAACGGCAAGATGGGCGTCAAGTCGGGAGATCCACAAGACCTATAAGGCGGTGCCGTTTGAACCGAAAACCTGGCGCAGGGACGAAAAAAGCCGTCCGACCGAGCAAGGCATCATCGTCGGTTGCGAAAGCCGAGGCAACGAGACGCTTGCCCTTGTGGACAGCGGAGATGTTCACTGTATGATGATCGGTGCGGCAGGCGTCGGTAAAACGGCATTCTGGCTGTATCCGAACATCGAATATGCCTGCGCCACGGGGATGTCGTTCATGACAACGGATACCAAGGGCGACATCATGCGAAACTACGGCTCAATCGCCGAAAAGTATTACGGTTACAGAATCTCCGTCATTGACCTGCGCAATCCCATGCGCTCACACGGAAACAACCTTCTGCACCTCGTCAACAAGTACATGGATCTGTATGCCGGAACAAATGAAGTGCAGTACAAAGCCAAGGCGGAAAAGTACGCAAAAATCATCTCAAAGACGATTATTCTCTCCGGCATGGAGGGCGGTAACTTCGGACAGAACGCCTACTTCTATGATGCCGCCGAAGGACTTTTGACTGCATCCATTCTGCTGGTGTCTGAATTCTGCAAGCCCGCAGAGAGCCATATCGTTTCGGTGTTCAAAATCATTCAGGAACTTCTCGCTCCGGGTAAGGGACGAAATCGCAATCAGTTCCAACAGCTCATGGAGAAACTCCCTGCCGACCATAAAGCGAAATGGTTTGCAGGTGCGGCTCTCAACACGGCGGAACAATCCATGGCGAGTGTCATGTCAACGGCACTTTCCCGCTTGAACGCATTCCTGGATTCCGAGCTTGAAACCATTCTCTGCAACGACACCGAGATCGATGCGGAGCGATTTTGTAAAGAAAAGTCGGCAATTTTTATCATTATGCCCGAGGAAGACAGCAGTAAATACTTCATGGTGTCGCTTCTCATTCAGCAATTTTATCGTGAGATTCTCGCCGTTGCGGACGAAAACGGCGGAAAACTCAAGAACAGAGTCGTCTTCTACTGCGACGAGTTCGGAACCTTGCCAAAGATCGAATCTGCCGAAATGATGTTCTCCGCCTCCCGTTCCCGCAGAGTCTCTATTGTCCCGATCATCCAGTCCTTCGCACAGCTTGAGAAAAACTACGGCAAGGAAGGCGCGGAAATCATCATCGACAACACACAGCTGACGGTCTTCGGCGGTTTTGCCCCCAACAGCGAATCGGCACAGACGCTCTCCAAAGCACTTGGCTCCAAGACTGTGCTGTCCGGCAGTGTCAGCCAAAGTAAGAGTGATCCGTCAAGGTCGCTTCAGATGATTGAGCGTCCGCTGATGACACCCGACGAACTCAAAGCACTTCCAAAAGGCACTTTTGTGGTCACGAAAACGGGCTTCTATCCGATGAAGGTCAAACTCAAACTCTTCTTCAAATGGGGCATCGAATTTGAGAAAGAGCCGTATGTCGTGCCTCTGCGTGATTCCTCCATGGTCACCTATGCAAGCCGCGAGACACTGACAGAAGCGATCCAAGCCAAATATCCGGCGAAAGAAAAGAAGGACGATGACGACACCATACCGGACGGAAGCATTTGTGCGGAAGAAGAAATGGCAATGCAGAATAGTCCCAAACTCAATACCAAACCACACAAGCCGGAGGCAAAGGAATGAGCTACTACGAAAAAATCTATCGTGACAGCGTTCTCACGAGCCGTGCGTCGAATGTCTATCGTTATCTGTGTGACAGAGCAAACTCGGACGGTCAATGCTGGCCGTCCGAGCGTACAATTGCGATGGATCTGAAGATTTCAAGGTCAACGGTCAAGCGGGCGGTCGAAGATCTGAAACGATGCGGGTATATTACGGTTGAACGGCGGTATCGCAAAAACGGCGGAAACAGTTCGCTTCTGTTTGTGCTGAAGGATTTTTCAAAACGCCGCACAACCAAGGGATAACTCTGCCCATTCGGTGGTCTGGGGGTGGGTTCACCATGAACCCACAAGGTGAATATAACAAGAGAATATATCTATATAGCAGAAAAAGAACAGACATGTATGCATATTAGTGTTATCGAACATACTCATTACAAAGCGGCACATTTCCGTGTGCCGTTTTCTTTTTTCTGCAATTTGACTTATCCCCGTCAAGACGAGAACAAGTCGAATTGGTAAAATAAGAGGTACTACAATCAAAGGAGAATCATTATGAAAACGACAGATTGGTTTGAAGAATGGCTTGCCCACTATGTAAAGCCTGCTTCAAAACAGAAAACCTACAGGCGGTATGAAGAAATCGTCGCACAACACATCCTGCCGAAATTCGGGGAGATGGAGCGCGAGGGCATCACGCCGTTAGTTCTGCAAAGATATATATCCAAGCTAACCTGCCCTTCTTCGCCGTTTGCCAAAAAAGCTACGTCAAAGTTACCCAAATGAAATGGGCAGGTTTTCCTATCGGCATACGACCAGCCTTCAATTGCAACATCCTGATCAACAATGCGATAACCGCAAACCGTGCAGATTAGTAACGCGATGACAAGTACATAAACAATGGTTCTCGCCAATTTCTTATTCATCAAAAATGTAAAGATAATAATCTTCCAATGTTGGTGTAACTACAAAAGACGTTTCAGTGGGTGCTTTTTCAGATAACACCCTTAAATTTACTTTTGGGCTATTGTCATCTTTTGATATACTGATAATTTTCGCTGTTTTTTGTATTTCAGATATGTCCGATTCTGGAATTGGAACATTCCAAACCAAATTTTTGATACGGTTACACAATACTTGTGGTGATTCAAAATCGACAACTTCTCCCTTTTTTAATATTATCACCTTTGAGGCAATAAACTCCACATCAGAAACAACATGAGTAGCAATCAGTACTATTTTATCAAAAGCTATTCTTGAGATATAATTTCGCACGGAAATACGTTGTTTGGGATCGAGACCTGCAGTTGGTTCATCTAATAGCAATATTGAAGAGTCTCCCAAAACGGCTTGCGCAAGTGCAAGCCGTTGCTTCATGCCACCTGATAATGAATCAATGCGGCAATTTAATCGATCACATAGTTCTACTTCGTTGAGTATTTCGGTTACTTTCTTTGAAACATACTTGCTTTTTTCTCCCCCTCGAAGATTAGAACCCACATTTTTCAATACCGCCATATATTCCATAAATTGAGCAACTGTGAAGTTCGGGTAGAGCCCCGGGTATTGCGGCATGAAGCCAAGCATACTCCTATATTCATCATTAAATGCTTTGTGCGTACCGTTGCCAACATCATAACACACATCGCCTTCGCTCACCTTTAAGTTACCCGATAAAATATTCATAAAGGTGGATTTTCCAGAGCCATTGGGACCAAGTATTGCAGTAATTCCGGGTTTTATTATCAAATTGACGTCGGACAACGCTTTAGTTGCGCCGTATGATTTATATAGCGATCTTATGTAAAGGTTGGGCATCATATTACTTTCCTTTTGTAATGACACATATTCCAGTGTTAACATTGATAATGGCAATATTGGTTGCTGCCTTATATCCGATGACATAACCTTTTGCATCAAATTCATATTCCTTCAGCTGCACACCTATATAGTCTCCATTCGACATAGTTATCTTGGTCGGAGCCAGCGAGTAAATAATATAATCATCCGGTATAGAACACAATTTTCGTTCGTTATTTCCATCGGAATCATATACATAGAGTTCGTTTCCCTGGTACTCTATGACATCCATTAACGATCCGTCATCCTTTATAGCTTGCCCTATATATTTTCCATCCTTACTGTTGTATGTTGCGATCAATAAATCATGGTATCCTTTGATTGAAACAATACCGTGTAATGCAGTTACATCTTCGCCGTTTTGATGTCCATACAAATCAAAAGAAATCGGAGATGTTGATGCAACTTTTAATCTATAAGACTTACCGCCCGCAATTATCCCATAATATTCTTCATTTAGAGAAGTTCTTTCGTTGTAATCATAATTCGTTGTATACAGCAACTGCAACCCATTGTCGTACCAAACAATTCTGTCACCATCGATTCCTTGAATCCGCTGCATATCATATAATTTTTCGCCATTCAAAGATTTGACATTGTTGTTGGAAAAAGAAAAACAAAGTAAATCGACTGAAGTTGGGTGATTTGCGTCTGGTGAATAGTCAAAAGTAACCGTATTAAAATATATTGAGTCCTCAATCAAATATGGGTAATAAATATTCCCCTCTGCAGTGTAGGCCACCTCTGATTTATTTGTACTTAAATCATATTTGAGAATTTTGTTATCTTTATAACATACAATCGTATTGTTGAGCTTGAATATTTCTTCCCCAACTCCGTAGAAAGGGCATCTGTCATTGCTATGTTTACATAAGGGATCCCCGCACAGGGGAGAGGCAATGCCGCTTTTGATGTTGTATTTATACACCGTATTATTTGAAACGGCGAACAAATAGTCATTTTGATTTATTGGCGCTTGATCAGTTTCGTGGGGGGCGCAGGACGTCGAAGCAAGCAAAAGCACACAGACTATGATGGCAATAAGTATTTTTTTCATGTTGATTCCTCCTATTCTTTTGTGGCAATAAATGCTTTTCGAGCCCATTTTAGGGATAATATCAACGCAGCAAAATATATGCACGGGATCAAGAACAATAAGACTAAACTCTTATTAGAAACAATGATGGGTGTAACAGTGAGGTAACTTGAAATATCTATGTACTTCAAAGCGGGCAAGTTGTTGCTTAACTGATGAGGTATAAATACTATCATCAGTGTCAATGTGATAATTGTGAAACTGTTTTTTGATTTTAACCCGATCAAAGAAACAAAAATTGAATACCCAACGCAATAGAAAATCTTCAAAAAAACAAACAGAACTAAAAATTGCCCGATTGTTATATCAGCAGGGAAGGTATTGAATATTCGTATACTTTGGATTGGCGCATTCAGTGAAGCAAAATCATATTTTATATTCACCGTCATTATATCCATCAAAGTAAAAAATGCTGAAGCGATAATAGCCCTTATGGTTAATCCGAGAATTTTGCTATTGTAAAGTCGATTTTTTCCATTGATGGTTGTGCCGTTTAGTTGATCTGTTTTTAACTTGATTTCATTATAAAATGTACCGTATGAAACTATAAATATCAACACGCATAGGATAAAATCTGGTCCAAGAGCAAACAGATAATTATATCCTGTATCATAAATGATCCAACCAACGGAATTCGACTCTTCCAGGTCTGATGCGTATAATTCTATCTTCGAAAACTCTTCGCTAAGAACATAATTATCCCAATATTGTTGCATAAAAAAGCGATATTCTGCATCTGTAATCTCACCATTCTTGTATTTATTTAGTGCAGCTTCTTTAGATGATAGCACCGTATCAATGCCTCTTCTTATTTCTGCTATTTGAACTTTTTTCTCCAAAGTCATGCCACCTTGAAATTCCTCTGTGTACATTCGGTAAATTTCGTCTTTGGGAGTTGGAATTACTCGATTAATGGTGTATACTTTCATAATGATACAAAGCGCACAAAGAGCAACTATCATACCATTGTGAAATGTTTTCTTTAGTTCGAATTGGAATAGATGCCCATAGTGGACCTTGGCGCGAATTTTATTTTCGAATATCGCTTTGATTCTTTGCAGAAAGATGTGGCTTGACTTCAGAACCCAACGTTTTTGAATGCGTATAATTACAAAAACAACAACGATTCCCAAAATCGACAGTAGCAACAATGCTGTTGGAAAAACGAGCAACGAATTGTTAAACAACCTACAGCAGTGCAACTTTTCAAATGGCGTGTTGACATCGACAAGTAGCCACCAATTTAGAGCGGCAAAAACGCTTTTATATTCAAGTTGGACGTTAAGAGTCAACTTGTTAATCAATCCTGCCGCTAAAATGCATATAGCGGACAGTAGATATGATTTGAAAAGCAATGAAATCAACACCGCGATTATTCCGACAAGTACAAAGCCAATGCTTCTTATAAGGAGTTGAATCAGTGCATACTGTGTTATGGTCAGGTTGAACGGGCAAAATTCAAATAGGGGAATGAGCTGGATCGGTGCATCTTCGCCGGCAAACCCACTACGTAATGCTATAGAAACTATAGTGGTCCCGGATATGAGTAATGAAATAGCGACTACAGAAAATGCAGTAACGCAGATCTTTCCGACAATCGTGCTCGTTTGACCCTTAGCTGTTGTATGTATCACCGAATTCATTCCAACGTCATAATCATTGATGACAATAAACGACGCCAAAACAATAACTGCAATAAGTATCAAAATACATTGTTGACTATTTGAAAAATAAGAATCCCAACCAATCACATAGATTGAAGGCAAACTACGATCTGCAAACTTTTCATATGATTTGATAATTTGATCTTGATACGCATATGAGAATGTGCCAGGAGTTCCCTCCGACTTATTGACATGAGCCTGAAACAGTATCGAATCAATATCCTCTGTATATTGGTTTACGTAATTGAATAAGCTTCTTGTTGTGGTTATGCAGTAGTATTCCTTGTTTCTGCTGATCAAATCATTTGATTCGTCGATGATGCCATATTTAAAATCAAACTCCAATCGATCTTTTTGATACAATTCAATGTATTCCTGAATCTCATACTTGTCGGCAGGAGGCTTGGGGACTGATATAAACACAACTGCTATATTCGTAATCAAAATAACGGCAAGAAGAATCATCAATCTTTTGTTGATCAATTTTCGAAATTCGCTCTTAATCAAGATACTCCCCCTACACAACGGAGTGGGTGCAATATAATCATTGCTGAAAATATTGCACCCCCGTAATTATTCTGCTAAGAAGCAGACTACGAATTAACCCCAGTTCCAGCCGCCGCTATACTGATATGTAGCAGAATTGGAACCATTGATAATAAAGGTCGCTCTTGCGAGTGTCGGATAATACAAACTCGAGTTTACCGTATAAGTATGCTCAAGAGTTTTTCTGTTACTCTTTGAAAGTGGTGAGGTTGCAATAAGTTCGTCTGTTGCACCAGTAGACAAATTGATACCACGGGGAATTAAAACAACAGTAAGAGTGGAGGACTCCTTCGCGGAAACAGAACCACCCAAAGTGTAAGGGGAGTTATTGGGTTGGTTCCATATATAACCGCTTCCAATTTCCGCTCCACTTGAATTGTAGATTTTCGTTCCTCCCATTCCGTATGCAAAAGCCGAAACAGCAAGTGCGGACACGAGAACGAGTGCCATGACGATACAAATCAATGCCTTCTTCATATTGAACATCCTTTCCAATCATGTTTTTTGCTGAAATGAGCGTAGTGGTATTAAGCGGATATCAATAGCCCATTGGATTCACCTCTTTCTACTCTATTAAAATGTTATAACAATCAATACCGTTAAATGGTAACAACCACGATTCTATGCTAATAAATACCTTTTTGCGCCACTATGATGCTTCAAAAACGAAAAATAGCGCATAGGTGACAAGTAACTAATCTCGCCCTATACGCTATAAAAAACACCACGCCGTATGCTATACATATTCACCGGCAAAATACAGCTCTCGCGTATCGGTCGATGGATTTCCTAACTTCTTGTTTCGTTAAAATTTTACCACAAAACCAACAGCATGTCAACACGTGTTTCCTCAAAATATTGTTAATATTTTGTGAACAACCATGACACACTCGTTGTGAAATATTTTGCATCAAATGCTCTATTACTCAATGTTGCAGAGTTTCATGCATCACTTTATTGACTTTCTGCGATAGCAACACTGCCCTTTGACATACGTCCGCATAAATAGTGCATCAAACATGCGGGCAGGTTAAAGTATGCATAGCTGCACTTTCCGATATATATGTATATATATGACCAATGCTTAAACTGATGTGAAAAGGCAGTTCAATTGTGACGGCAATGTACATTGCTATGTCTAATGAAACACTTATTAATGTAATCCTTGCAAAAATATACGAAAAGTAGTATAATAGAGGAAAGCAAAGCAAGGCAGGTGTGCGGTATGAAAGATC
>ERZ779840.735-NODE-735-length-35386-cov-10.230704_pt1 | contig 35386 bp, 43 predicted proteins | sample MGYA00511561_ERZ779840 | MGnify/ENA primary metagenome ERZ779840 (study PRJEB29588, sample SAMEA2162036) | human gut metagenome | biome: human gut; feature: human-associated habitat; material: faeces | place: Denmark | collected 2008/2010 ...
AATAATCGAATAGATAAAGTACGCCATATGTTTAATAAAAAAGAAAATTAAGTTACTATTCGCTAAATTACAATTTGTTGAACTGATGGAGGAGTTATGAATAAGAAAGATTTTATAATTATTGTGGTAATTATAATAGTTGCTATCATACTTGGAGCAATATGTGGCAAACTTATTTTAGATAATATAATATGAAAAAGAGAACAAAGATTGTTATCTATATCCTAATTTTTATTATTACATTTATAATAAGTGTATTAATAAGAATAAATTTATTAGGGGGTGCTCCAATGAAACTAATAAAGGTAAAATGGGATGATAAAACAGGAACAATATACAAAGATTTAAGTTATGAAAATGAAAATAACAATAAATATGATTTGTATATACCCAGCAATTTAGATAAAGAAAAAGAACAATATTTAATTGTGTATATTCACGGTGGTAGTTTTAACTCAGGCTCAAAAGAAGATGGCGATTTATGGTGTAAATATTATGCTACCAAAGGATATATCACAGCAACAATTGATTATACTTTACAAAATCAAGGTAAAGATGCTTCTATAACCTTAATGAATAACGAAATAGAAAATTCAATAAAAGCAATAAAAGAATATTTAGATAATTTAGGATATAATGTTGTAGGTATGGCATCAAGTGGTGTATCAGCAGGAGGAACACTAGCAATGAATCTAGCATATAATGGTAATTCATCAATACCTGTAAAATTTGTTTTTCAATTAGCAGGGCCAACTTTTTTTGAACCATCTGAATGGGGATTGCTTAAAAAAGTTGATAAGTTAGATACTGATGAAGAATTTTATGAAATGATGACAGGACTTCCATTTGAAAAAGATTTATCACAGGAAGAAATAAATAAAATCTCTCCATCAGCACTTGTTAATGAAAATACTGTACCTAGTTTAATTGGTTATGGATTAAAAGATCATTGTGTTCCATTATCACAAAAATATTATTTATTAGAAGCCTATAAAAAATATAATGTAGTCTACGACTATATAGAATTTCCAAAATCAAATCATGGTATGTATAATGATTTAGATAAAATGCAAGAGTTTATTAATAAGTCGCTAGAGTATTGTGAAAAATATTTTCAATAAAAAATTACAATAAGTAAAGGAGATTCAAAAATGATAAATATTTTAGTTCACGGACTAGGACAAGATGAAAAAAGTTGGAATGAAGTTAAAAATCAATTGAATAATAATGGAATAAATGTAGAAACTCCGAATCTATTTTCTATTGTAAAAAATTATCAAGTAAATTATGAGAATATGTATAAAACATTTGCTGATTATTGTAATAGTTTTAATGAAAAAATAAACCTAGTAGGGCTTTCATTAGGTGGAGTATTAGCCATTGATTATATAGCAGAATTTCCAGAAAAGGTAAATTCAATAATACTTATAGGAACACCATACGAAATACCAAAGACTATATTTACTATCCAAAATATTATTTACAAATTTATGCCTAAAAGAATATTTGAAAAGATGGGGTGTCCAAAAAAGGATATGATTAGTTTACTAGATTCAATGAAAAATTTATCTATTCCAGAAAAAGCTCCAAATATAAAAATCAATACACTAATTATATGTGGAGAAAAGGAGAAAGATAATATAAATATGAAAAGTGCAAAGCAGTTAAATAAAGTTATAAAAAATAGTGAATTTAAAATTATCGAAAATGCAGGACACGAAGTAAATATTGATAATTCAAAAGAACTTGCTAATGTAATTTATGATTTTTGGAAAGATAATGAAAAAGATATAAAGTAACGCAAAATTACAATTTATTGAGTAAATCAGAAATGGTTTGCTCTTTTTTTATACAAAAAATGAAAGGAGTGGGAAAGATTGCAACGACAGGAATATGGAAAATAGAAAAAAGATTAGATAATGTAATAGATTATACTACTAATATTGAAAAAACTATCAATAGTGATTATGGTAAAGACAGTTATTATGATTTACACAATGTTATTGATTATGTTGAAGCAGATTATAAAACAGAAAAACAATTTTATGTGTCTGGTGTGAATTGTAATCCAAAAACTGCATTAGAAGAAATGACTATTACAAAAGAGCAATATGGTAAGACAGGAGGAATACTTGGCTTTCACGCCTTTCAGTCATTTGCAGAGGGAGAAGTTACTCCGGAACAATGTCACGCTATTGGAGTAAGACTTGCCGAAGAAATGTGGGGAGATAGGTTTGAGGTTGTTGTTAGTACACATCTTAACACTAATCATTATCATAATCATTTTGTAATAAATTCTGTATCATTTAAAGATGGAAAAAGATATTATGATAAAAGAGAAACTTATGCAGAGTTAAGAAGATTATCAGATTCTTTATGTGAAGAATACGGCTTGTCGGTACTAAAAGAAAAGCCTTGTAGAAATAGTAGAATTAATTTTGCTAATTATCAAAAAGATAATAACAATAAAGTTAATTATTACTCTATTGCAAAAAATGATTTAGATAGAGCAATAGGTATGGCTACTTCTTATTATGACTTTGAAGATTTAATGAAAGCAATGGACTATGAGTTAATTTATAGAGGTAATAAGTTAAGTATAAAAAGAAGTCCATATAAGAAAAATATCCGTATTGAAAGATATTTTGGCAATGAATATTCTATTGATAGAATTAAGCAAAGAATTGATGAAGAATATATCAAACGAGTACCTTTTATAGAAGAATATGGTAACAAGAAAAAGTATAATGCTAACTATTATAAAAAACGAAAGCCAAAAGGATTTTATGCTTTATATATTCACTATTGTTATCTATTAAGAGTATTTCCTAAAAAGTATCCTTATCAAAAATTATCTCCTGCTATTCGTGCTGATGTCCAAAAGATGGAAGAAATATCAAATGAAACAAGACTGCTTGTCAGAAATAATTTAAAAACTGACGAGCAGTTTTTTGCGTTTAAAGAAGATAAAGAAAAAAAACTTGAAGAACTTATGGATCAGAGAAGTAAACTCTGGTACAAACATAAAAAGTCAAAGTCAAAACAAGAAAAGGAAGAAATTAAGGAACAAATAGATAACTTAAATAAAGAAATAAATCCGTTACGAAAGGAGGTGGTGCTATGTAAAGATATTATAGAAAGAAGTAAGAAGATGGAACAAAATCTTCAAGAATTATCTGATGAAAAAAATCAAGAAAAGGAGGTAGAGAAAAATGAACACATCAGGTGACGCTGCTGAATCTATTGTAAGAATGAGTTTACAAGGATTAGAGGTAGCAGTAAGACTATCTGGAAGTGGAGCAAAAAATATTGCTGCACTAATGATTGCAATATTAAAAGATCAAAAGCAAACAAAAGGTAAGACAAGACTTACTAATATGCTTAAATCTGGTAAAGAACTTAAAGTATTTACTGTTAAGGAAGAAGATTTAAGAAAATTCACAGAGGAAGCAAAAAGATATGGTGTTTTATTTTGTGCTTTAAAAAGTAGAGGTAAAAGTGTAGATGGTATGGTTGATATTATGGTTAGAGCAGAAGACGCAAGTAAAATAAATCGTATTGTTGATAGATTTAATCTTGCTACTGTTGATACGGCTTCTATTAAAAGTGAAATTCAAAAATCAAAAGACAGTAAAGATAAAGGTGTTGTTATTAAGAGTGTCGAAGAAAAATTGGTTGATGATATTTTATCTAAACCTATAAGCAAGGAGGAAAATGAAATGTCAAACCCCCAAGTGGCAAAGACAGAAAAAAGCCCTCTGTCAGAGCCTACCTTAGACAACAAAAACAAGTCAGACAAGGGTACTAAATCTGAAAAACCATCTGTTAGAGAAGAAATAAAAGCAATAAGAGAAGAACAGAAGAAAGATAAAGATTTAGATAAAGATGAACTTAAAAAAGAAAAACCAGAAAAAAGCAAAACTACAAAACACAAACAACCAAAATCAAAAAAGAAAAAATCAAAGGAAAGAGGGTAATAGAATATGAATGATTTTGACCAAATAATGGCTAATGCTAATAGTAATACCACTAAATCAAATAAATCTTTTGATAAAAATGCTTGGAGGGAAAGAAAGCAACAAGAAAGACAAGAAGTATATGATTTAATGGACAAAACAGCAGACGAGATAAAAACAGATATTAACAAGTATAAACAATACCTAGATGTTCAAGGAAGATTCGACAAATATTCTGTTGGTAATGCACTTGTAATAACTGCGACTTATCCTAATGCTACACAAATAAAAGAATTTGATGATTGGAAAGAATCCGGAGCATTTATAAAGAAAGGTGCAAATGGTATTAAGATATTAGAACCTGGAGATTCTTATACAAGGTCAGATGGTAGTTCTGCTATTTCATACAATGTTAAGAAAATGTTTGATATATCACAAACAACTTCTACACAAAAGCCAAGAACTATCAATTATGATGATAGAGTAAAATTAACTGCTCTTTTAAAAGACTGTCCTGTTGATATAAAGGCAGTAGATGAAATTCCAAATAGTGATAAAGTTGCACTATGGAGTAAGAAAGATAATGTTTTATATGTAAAAAGGGGTGGAGAAACTCTAACAATATTTAAACAACTTGCAAAAGAACTAACTAGGTCTGCACTTGAAGAAACAGGAAATACTGAACTAGATAATTTTAAATGTGAATCTACTTCATATATGTTATGTAAGAAATATGGAATTGATGTATCTGATATAAATATCAATTCTATTGCAGAAGCATTTAAAAATATGAGTGCTAGTGAGGTAAGAAATGAATTAACTTCTATGCGTAGCAATATGGAAGATATAAATACTAGAATGAGTGCATATTTTGAAACTATTTCAAAAGCACAAAAAAATAAGGAATACGAAAGATAGGAGGAATTATGAAAGAAGAAATTAAAGTGTTAGAACTTGATAAATACGAGTTAGGTATTCTTATCAATGCTTTAAATGAGTTTAGAAATAAAATGATTAAAGAGGGCAAAGATACAGAATATGTTGATGAGGTTTTATTAAGAGCCATTGACGCCCCACCTAAAAAAAAAGTTCTCACAAGGTCTATGAGGAGAGATGAATACAGATTCTAGTTATCCAAAGTGGTTGTATTGTCTTGGACTAATACCGACAATATGGTTAGCACTTTTAATTGCACCATCAGTAAATGGAGGATTACCACAAATAATGAAAGATTTTTCAGATGTTATTGGTAATCCTTTTCATATTACTTGGTGTGATAGTTCAATAAAAGTAATAATAATATTTATTATTGGCTATGTAATGGCAATTATAATTTATTTATCTACTAAAAAGAATTACCGTAGGAGAGAAGAACACGGCTCTGCAAGGTGGGGAAATGCAAATGAGATAAATAAAAAGTACAAACAACTACCTATGGATAGAAATAAGTTATTAACTCAAAATGTTTGTATAGGGTTAAATGGAAAAAAGCATAGAAGAAATCTAAATGTTTTAGTCTGTGGTGGTAGTGGAGCAGGTAAGACAAGGTTTTATTGCAAACCAAATGTAATGCAATGCAATACCTCAATGGTAATTTTAGACCCCAAGGGCGAAATTGTGAGGGACACAGGCGAATTATTGAAAAAGAAAGGCTATGAGGTAAAAGTATTAGACTTAATAAATATGGAAAAGAGTCATTGCTATAACCCGTTCGTTTACCTAAAAAATGACAATGATGTTCAAAAACTTGTAACCAATTTATTTAAGTCAACAACACCAAAGGGTAGTCAGTCTAATGATCCGTTCTGGGATACGGCTGCAAGTATGTTACTATTAGCACTTGTATTTTATCTTAAATACGAAGCCCCAGAGGATGAACAAAACTTTCCAATGGTAATGGAATTACTTCGAGCAGGAGAAGTACACGAAGATGATGATGCTTATGTAAGTCCATTAGATGTTTTATTTAATAGATTAGAAGAAAGAGAACCAGAACATATTGCAGTTAAGTATTATCGTGATTATCATAGTGGTTCTGCTAAAACATTAAAATCTATTCAGATTACTTTGGCTGCAAGATTAGAAAAATTTAACCTAGAAAGTTTGGCTTCTTTAACTGCTACTGATGAATTAGATTTACCATCATTAGGAGAAAAGAAAACAGCATTATTTGCACTTATACCGGATAATGACACGAGCTTTAACTTTCTAGTTAGCATTTTATACACGCAACTGTTTCAGCAGTTGTTTTTTTTGGCAGACCATAAATACGGAGGAAGTTTACCAGTACACGTTCATTTCATAATGGACGAGTTTGCCAATGTTTCACTTCCAGATGACTTTGATAAGATACTTTCAGTTATGCGTTCAAGAGAAGTTTCAGTATCTATTATTCTTCAAAATCTTGCACAGTTGAAAGCACTTTTTGAGAAACAATGGGAGTCAATAGTAGGAAATTGCGATGAATTTCTTTACCTAGGAGGAAACGAGCAATCTACGCACAAATATGTTTCAGAACTCTTGGGGAAAGAAACAATTGATACTAATACTTATGGTAAATCAAGTGGTAGAAGTGGCAATTATTCAACTAACTATCAAATAAGTGGTAGAGAGTTATTAACTCCTGATGAAGTAAGGTTACTTGATAATAAATATGCAATTCTTTTTATAAGAGGAGAAAGACCAATAATGGACTTTAAGTATGATATTTTAAAACACCCTAATGTGGCATTTACTACTGATGGGAAAGAAAAACCTTACTTACACGGAGGAACAGAAAATGCTATTGCTTCAATTAGTATTGATGAAAATATAGATAACTATAATTTCACAGAAATTGAAGATATAGCAAACGACTATGAATTGATTACTTCGGAAGAGGTAGAAGACTATTTTAAAGGAAAAGGAGAATGAAATTTATGAATAAAAATAGTAAACAATTAAAAATGAGTAGTAAAGGAAAGAAATTATTTAAGGCTTATGTATTAGGAGTAAGTCTTTTTGCAATAACCATTGGAACAAGTGTGAATGTTTTAGCAGCAGATGATCCAATGACTGTTGTAAATAACTTATCTAACTTTATCTTCGGACTAATTAGAGCAATAGGTATGATTTTACTAGGCTTTGGTATAGTTCAAGTAGGGTTGTCATTAAAGAGTCACGACCCTAGTCAAAGAGCCAATGGTTTCTTGACAGTTGCAGGTGGTATTGTTATCACATTTGCAAAAGAAATTTTAAATATGATTACAGGTTAAGCGATTATCAAAGGGCGAGTAAATATTCTACTCGTCCTCATCTTATTTTTACAAGGAGGTGTTAATATTGAGCGATAATTGGGTAGTGCAAAATTTACAAAATGCACTGGATACTTGGAACTCAAAGTTAGGAGAAATATGGCAATTAGTTACGCAAACTCCGGAAACTTTTAAAGGAGGAAGTATTTGGAATGTAATTCTAAATATTCACGGTGCTGTTCAAGCCATTGGTCTTGCATTGTTAGTTTTATTCTTTGTAGTTGGTGTAATGAAAACTTGTGGCTCTATAACAGAAGTAAAGAAACCGGAACACGCTCTTAAATTATTTATACGATTCGCAATCGCAAAGATAGTGGTAACGTACGGACTTGATTTAATGCTTTCATTATTTAAGATAGTTCAAGGAGTTATATCTACAATTATTCAGGCTTCAGGACTAGGTGGAGCAACAAGCACAACATTACCACAAGAAATTATAACGGCAGTAGAAAAATGTGGTTTCTTTGAATCCATACCACTATGGGCAGTCACACTAATTGGTGGCTTATTTATTACAGTATTATCTTTCATAATGATAATGACTGTTTATGGAAGATTCTTTAAGTTATATCTTTATACTGCAATAGCACCGATACCGTTATCTACTTTTGCAGGAGAACCTACACAAAGTGTTGGGAAGAGTTTTATTAAATCTTATTGTGCCGTTTGCTTAGAGGGAGCAATTATAGTCTTATCTTGTATTATATTCTCTCTATTTGCAAGTTCACCACCAGTAGTGGACGCAAATGCAGCAGCAGTCACGCAGGTGTGGAAATATATTGGAGAATTAATTTTCAATATGTTAGTGCTTGTAGGAACAATAAAATTATCTGATAGAGTCGTTCGTGAAATGATGGGATTATAAGGAGGTGTCAAATGAACGAAAAGATAGAAAAAATAAAAAATGATATAGAAACTTTTTTAAAAGATTCAATGGAACATCAAAATAAACACATTGATTATATTTTGTATGATCCAGATAATGATAATATTTTTGTATTAGCAAGTGATGATTATGGTGAAGCAATAGAGTTTACACCTTTTACTAAGGAGTATGATGGAGGGTATCTTGAAGTTCCAGAGTGGGATTATAATTTTGATTATTATATCTATAACTATTTAGAAGAAGGTAAAAGAATAGGCTATATGACTGATGAAGTTCACTATTTTATTTGGAACTCTATTCACGAATTATATCCAGAAGATATTGATTACAAAGATGGAGTTCAAGCATATCTACAATATTGTGCAGACAATGGAATTACAAAAGAATATTTGGATAAAAAGACTGGTTTTGATACACCAGATGTTATGCAATATTTTGAAGGACTAGCAATAAATGATACTATGAAATATAAAGGTTATATTATAGAGGCTGATGACTTAAATTTGGATAATCCAAAAGAAAACCTTGTCCATATATATGAAAATGAACAAGATTATGACAAAAAGGAAGAAATAGAAACAGTTTCATTAAATACCATTGGCTTAAAACAAAATGTTAGAGATTATATTGATGAGTTTTATATTGATAAAACTGTTATAGAAAGTGAAAAGGCGTATTTCACATTTGTATTAGGATACGACTTGTTAAATGATATGCTTTCAAAATCATCAACACCAGAAAATGATGTTAGTTATGATTTCTGCGATATGATTGCAGGGGAATTTTTAAAGAGCGAAGAATACAAAAATGAAAAATATTCTTCTTATGAAATGTTAGAAAGTTGGGTAAATGATAACAAGGATTTCATAAGAGAACAACACAGTTTATTTATTGGAGAAACAATTGATAGAGATATTACTAGAATGCTTGATGGTGGTATGTATGTTATAGATTTAGGTTATAGAAATAAGCAACCAGTTGCTTTAATTGAAAAAACAATGCAAGACAATAGTAAAGAATATATTATTGCATTTAACTATAAAATCACTGATAAAAAAATTGACTGGGCGTATGGCTATTATTATAACGAAAATATTTCAAAAGCAAAGCAAGATTTTAATAAAGTTTTGTCCGGTGGAAATCTTGCAAACACATTTGATAAAAATAAAAAGGACAAAGAAAGGTAGGTACAAATGGAAGTAAAAATAAATAGAGAAATAAGAAACTATACAGAAAGCATTTTCTTCGGACTGTCATTAAGGCAGTTCGTTTTTTCTATATTGGCTTGTGGTGTAGCAGTATTATTATACTTTTTATTAAAAGGACACTTTGGAATTGAAACCTTGTCTTGGGTATGTATATTAGGTGCTGCACCTTTTGCTGCAATAGGTTTTGTAACTTATAACGGTATGACAGCCGAAAAGTTTTTATACGCCTATATTAAATCAGAGTTTTTAATACCAAAGAATCTAACTTTTAAACCAGTTAATTTTTACTACGAATTATTAAAAGATAAATTAGAAAAGGAGGGTGAAAATAGTGAAGACATTAAGAACACTATTCAAACAAGATAAAGAAGCATTTGTAGTTCCAAAAGGAATACAAGATGTTATACCTGTTACTAGAATATGGCAAGATGGAATATTTCAAGTAGGAAAAAATAAATATTCAAAATGTTACCGATTTACTGATATAAACTATGCAGTTGCAAGTAGGGCAGATAAAGAGGGTATGTTTTTAGAATATAGTGAGTTATTAAACTCATTTGATACAGGAGCAACCACTAAAATAACTATATTAAATAGAAGATTAAACAAAATAGATTTTGAAAAAAATATTTTATTACCATTATCTAATGACAAGTTAGATGAATATAGGAAAGAATATAATAAAATGCTTTTAGATAAAGCAACAGGAGCAAACGGAATCACACAAGAAAAATTTATAACGGTTTCTGTTAATAAAAAAAGTGTAGAAGAAGCAAGAAACTATTTTACAAGAATTAGTGCTGATTTAATAAATCACTTTTCACAACTAGGCTCAAAATGTATTGAATTAGAGGCAGAAGATAGATTAAGACTATGTCACGATTTTTATAGACAAGGAGAAGAAAATGCTTTTACTTTTGATATGATACAAAATATGAAAAAAGGACATAGTTTTAAAGATTTTATATGCCCTGATAGTTTTAAGTTTGAAAAAGATTATATTAAAATGGGTAAGAAATATGGTAGAGTCATTTTCTTAAAAGAATATGCAAGTTATATTAAGGACAATATGGTAGCAGAACTTACAGATTTAAACAGAAATATGATGATGAGTATTGATGTCATACCAGTTCCTATGGACGAGGCTGTTAGAGAGGTAGAGAATAGAAGATTAGGTGTTGAAACGAATATAACTAACTGGCAAAGAAGACAAAACTCTAATAATAATTTTAGTGCAGTAATACCTTATGATTTAGAGCAACAAAGAATTGAATCAAAAGAGTTTTTAGATGATTTAACAACTCGTGACCAAAGAATGTTTTTAAGTGTATTAACAATGGTGCATACGGCAGATAGTAAGGAACAATTAGATAATGATACTGAAAGTCTATTAACTACTGCTAGAAAACATTTATGTCAGTTCTCAATACTTAAATATCAGCAAATGGATGGACTAAATACAGTAATGCCATTTGGAGTTAGAAAGATAGACGCATTAAGAACTTTGACTACTGAAAGTCTAGCAGTATTTATACCTTTTAGAGTACAAGAGATAAATCACGAAAACGGAATTTATTATGGTCAAAATGTTATAAGTAAAAATATGATTATTGCAGATAGACGACAATTATTAAATGGTAATTCGTTTATTCTTGGAGTTTCTGGCTCTGGTAAATCATTTACTGGAAAGAACGAAATTGTATCAGTAATACTTCGTGACCCTAACGCAGATGTAATAATTATTGATCCAGAGCGTGAGTATTCACAGTTGATAAATGCCCTTGGTGGAGAAGTAATTCATATATCTGCAACAAGTAATAATCATATAAATGCTATGGACTTAAATAGTGAATATGGAGATGGTGCTAACCCAGTAATTTTGAAATCAGAGTTTATACTTTCTCTATGTGAACAGTTGATTGGTGGAAATAATCTTGGACCAAAGCAAAAAAGTATTATAGATAGATGTACTGCTTCGGTTTATAGACATTATCAACAAGGAAATTATCAAGGTGTTCCACCAACATTACAAGATTTTAGAGAAGAATTATTAAAACAAAATGAACCAGAAGCAAAAGAAATTGCGTTAGCGATTGAACTATTTACAAATGGTAGTTTAAATACCTTTGCTAAAAACACAAATGTTGATACTAATAACAGATTATTGTGCTATGACATTTTAGATTTAGGAAAGCAATTATTACCTATTGGTATGTTAGTAGTTCTTGATAGTATTTTAAATAGAATAACCACAAACAGGAGTAAAGGTAGAAATACCTTTATTTTTATTGATGAAATTTATCTATTATTTCAACACGAGTATTCTGCTAACTTCCTATTCACTTTATGGAAGCGTGTGAGAAAGTATGGTGCATATTGTACTGGTATAACACAGAATGTTGATGATTTATTACAAAGTCATACTGCTAGAACAATGTTAGCTAATAGTGAGTTTATAGTAATGTTAAATCAGGCTAGTACCGATAGATTAGAACTAGCAAAATTACTTAATATATCAGAACTACAAATGGGTTATATCACAAATGTAGGAGCAGGACAAGGACTATTAAAAGTAGGTAGTTCATTAGTTCCATTTATAAATAAATTTCCAACAAATACTAAACTATATAAACTTATGACTACAAAACCCGGCGAAGGTAATTAACAGTTAGGAGGTGGTTATCTTGGCAGACATTAAAGTCAAAGATATAGCAAAAAAAGGTGTAAAAACAATTAACAAAGCAGTAGTTCAAACCGAAAGATTTAAAGATAATATTGTAAGAACAAAAGAAAAAGCAGAAGAAACTGTTAGTAATGATATTAACAGTAATGAATATGCAAGTAATAAAATAAAGTTTGCTACTGATAGAGCCTTTGATGAAAGTGTTAATCAATTTAATAAACAAGGTCAAAAATCATTTATGAAAACCAAGGAAAATTATCAGAAATCAAAGGCAAAAATCAAACAATTAAAAAAGAAAATAAAAGATAAAAGAAAAGTAAAATCAACAGTTAGAAATACTAAAACTGCTATTAAAACAAGTAAAGAAGTGGCAAAGAAAACTGAAAAGACTGCCAAAGAAACGATTAAGGCAAGTAAAAGAACAATGCAAATTGCAAAAGAAACAGCCAAGAGAACTGCACAAGGAGTTAAGGTGGCAATTAAAACAACAATATCTGCAATAAAAGCAATCATAGCCGGAACAAAGGCTTTGGTTGCTGCCATTGTTGCAGGAGGTTGGGTAGCTGTGATAGTTATCATAATTATATGTCTAGTTGCTTTAATGTGTAGTTCAATTTTTGGTATATTTTTTAGTAGTCAAAAAACGAGTGCTAATTCTATTACAATGAATACAGTTGTAGCAGAATGTAATCAGGAATTTTCTGATAAGTTACAATCTATTCAAGACTCTAATCCACACGACGATTATGTTTTAGAGGGGAGTATGGCAAGTTGGAAAGATGTTCTAACAGTATATACAATAAAACAATCTAATGGTGTGAATCAACAAGATGTAATGACAATAGATGATAATAAGAAAAATGTTATTAAACAAATATTCTGGGATATGAATAGTTTGACATCAGAAGTAAAAGATGAAATGGTTACAGAACAAGGAACTAATGCAGATGAAATGCCTAAACAAGTACAGAAGAAAGTATTGCATATCAAAATAAATACAAAGACACTAGAACAAATGAAAAATGATTATCACTTTTCGTCGGCTCAAAACAAACAATTAGCAGAACTTACTGATAACAAATATGCAAGTTTATGGAATGGAGTTATTTATGGGGCTACTGATTCAGGTGAATATGTTAATTGGCGACAAGCAGGACAGAGTTGGTCCAATATAAAAATAGGTAATACTAATAGTACAATAGGAAATATTGGTTGCCTAGTTACTTCAATAGCAATACTAATTGAAAAGTCAGGAGTACCTACTCCAAATATAGAGCCATTTAATCCGGGAACATTTGTAGAAGCATTAAATAAAAATGGTGGCTTTGATGAAAGAGGTAATTTATATTATGGACCGATTAGTAAAGTTGTTCCTAACTTTAAATATGTAGGTAATGTCAATTTAAGAGGAAAAAGCAGAAGTGAAAAATTAGCCTTAATTACTCAATATGTAAATGCAGGTTATTTTGTAACGGAAGAAGTAAAAGGAGCAACACCGGGAAATCAACATTGGGTTGCTGTCACAGGAGTAAATGGTAATAATGTTATTATGGTTGATCCAGCGTCTAATCAAACAGATATGTGGAGTGCATACGAGTGGAGTAAATCATCTCAATTTAATTATTTTAAGGCTGAGTAAGTATGCTAATTGCACTTTTAAAATTAAGTATAGGAATACTAATTCTATATTTTAAAATAAAAAAGGTTATTTCTAAAATTATGAAATAGCCTTGATACATATAAATTCCGTGAAAATATAGAAAATAAATAAAAAATGTGATAAAATATCTTACAAATAATTTACAAAAAGGCTAATTAGATTGGAGGAAATAGATGAAAAAGATATTTGAAAAAATTGTGTCATTATTAAAAAATATTTTTGGCAGTGGTATAGAAGCAAAAGTTGATAATCATAGCAAATATAATATTAACAAAAATAAGCAATGCAATATATCTATTAACGAAGGTGAAAAAAAAGATGAAAGAAAATAATGCTTTAATATCAGTAGAAAAAAATAAAAAGTCAAATATAACAATTAATTATAATGTTATAGATGAATTATCTTGCGATAATATTAGAAGAAACTATGATAAAGTTGTTGAATTAGAAAATGAATTTTCTGATAGACTAGAATATAGTAAGGAAATCTTTACTAAGAAATTATTACCTACACAATTACAGTCGGATTTTAATATTGAGCCCAAATTAGTGAACGGAAAGATAATGTATGAAACAAAGGCAATTACTCCTGAAGCATACAGAAAGTTTCCTTTAAAAATGAATTATACTATGAAATTTAATAGCATTGAAGAAGCGAATGAATTTAGAAAAAATGGTATAGCAGAATTACAAAGAATAGCAGATTTAACTCAAAAACCTGTTGAAATTCCTAATATTACAAATATGAAAGAATTTTTAGGAGAGTTTGAAAATCCTGTATCTCCGGTTTCTAAATATGGGGCAAGTGGAATTAAATTATATATATGTCCACAACCTATTCCACCGGCTCAAAAATATAAAATTGAGATATTTAATGACAAAATTTCTTTTAAATTAGAAACTTCTTTAAAAATTTCCAGTTTTGGAAATGATGTCCTTGAATTATCAAATAATGAAAGTGAAAGTGAGCCTTTCAATGTTAAAATTAAATTGACTGGTATAAAGAAAGCCTTAGAAGAAAATTTATTACAGGGGAAATTCAATTTGACAATTTCATTAAGAGAAAAATATTACAATGATTGTGAATTAAATAAAGAAATAATAAAATTTAGATTCTTAATGGAAGATAATAAGAATTGTATTTTAATTGATAATGTAGAACTTAAAGCAAATGTCTTTTATTTTGAACATTGTGGAGAAAAAACATACACACAAAAAGAGTATAAACAATTAGAAAATACACTAAAACTTATAGATAAAGTTATTTATATTTCCAAAATTAAAAAAATAGAAATTGATTATAATATTGAAGAATTTATAAAAAATGAAGAAATAATAAATTTTGTATATAATGCAATCGGTGGAAAAAACTATAAAACTAAAAATAGTATGACAAATACGATTACATTAGACAAAGATGTTGATATGACTGAACTATTAAAAAATAATGGAAAAATTGCTTTTAGAATGTTTTTAAATAAAATAACATTATTAGGTCACGAGATTCAATTAAAAGATTATTATATGACTATGTATGATAGTGTGATAGAAGAATTGCCAAATGATGATTCAGGAAAGAAAATTGCTATTCGTTCTAGCAATATTGAGTATGAATTAATAGAAGAAAATAAAAAAGATTAGCACATTGGGCTAATCTTTAATACTCCAATTTCTCCATATTGAATAGTGGAGAATTATAAAATTCTTTTAGTTCTATTTTAAAAGTTTTACATAGTTTAAAAATAATTGTAGAACTAGGATTATCTACTTTGTTTGCCAACAATGCTCTTAATGTTGATGGAGCAACAGCAGATAATTCTGCAAGTTTATTTGGAGTGTAGTTATATTGGTTACATAATTCAAGTATTCTTAAAGTAACTGCTTCTTTAAATAACATATTACTAGCCCTCCTTACCACTAAAAGAAATTTTAGCAGAAATCGGTTGAAAATATACGCCGATTTCGGTTGACTTTCAGAAAACATAATGCTATAATTTATTAGGTATAGGGAACCTTTTATGAAAATTGATAATTGAGCAGTACATTTTATATAAAGGGTGTACTGTTTTTTGTTAGAAGAAAATTAGATAAATGGTGATGTTATCTAATCTAATTTTTAATAAAAAACTTGGGAAAATAGCATAATAGAAAGAGTGAGATTATGATAGAAATTTCAAATAGTGAAGAAAGTTTTTTTATTGAAAATGAAAGATTAAAGAAATATAAAAAATATAGCAAATATGTTAATAAAAATAAACATATTAGTGTTGAATTGGTATTTTTTTATGATAAGACATTTAGAAAAAATAAAATTATATCAATTCAAAAGAGATTAAGTTGTTCTGGTGAGCCAGTTGGGGACTTAATAAAAGATTTTAAGATTTTAGAATGTAATTCTAATAAAATAACACTGCCAAGTAATGATTATAAAGAATTGAAAAAATTAGTTGAAAACTTAAATATTGAAGATATATACAGAGAAGATGTTTATGTTAAAGCCTATTCAGAAATAATGGCGTATGAGTGTTACTTGAATTACCTTGTGGAAGAACTTGATGGTGTAAGTATAAATGATATTTTTCAATATGCCTGTTCTTGTTGTCTACCAACAAAAGAAAAAGAATTATATAGAAATCGTATAATTCAAAATACAAAGAAGATTTTAAAAGAAAAGTATGGAACTGAATTAGAAAAAATATTTGAGGAGGGAAAATAAAATGGCTGAATATGAATTTGTTTTTATTTTATTAGCAGTAATATTATTGACAGTATTTATTTATTTTATATATCAATCTGTATTGGAAGAAAAAAAGGAAAAGGAACGAGCCGAACAAGAAAAAGAGTTTGAAAAGCAATATCAAGAATATATGAGAAAGATAAGAAAAGAAAATAGTTTTGTTTGGAATAAGAAAGTTCAAGCAAAATATAATAAAAACATAAAATATACAACGAATAAAAAAATAAAAGTGTTAATTGGTGATTATACCGATAGTATGGCTCCATTTACTAACTCTGTATTAAGAAATATGGGGATAGAAACAGAAGTTGTTCCAACGGCTAGTGATATTATAGATAGAGTAAAAAGTGGTAACGATTATGACCTTATCATAACAAATAATACTTATTCAAATGGAGAATCAGGCGAAAAAGTTTTAGAGCTAAAAGAAGATAAAAATTTTTCTATTCCTATTGTTGTTTTAACAGTCAGACATAATTCAAGAATGAAGTTTTTAAGTGCAGGATTTGATGAATATATTGAAAAACCTCTTGATGAAAAGAAAGTAATAAATGTATTTACAAAATTTATAGATGGACTAGAATTCAAGAAAATTAAAAGCAATAAATCTGCATAAGGTTTATTGCTTTTTTCTACCTAACAGTTTATCAATACTGAAAGGTTTATATACTGTTGTTAAATTATATAGGAATACAGTTGGTATCATATTAGTAGCATTTTCATAATGAGCATAAGACGCTTGGTTTGTATTTAGCTTTTTAGCAAGTTTTTCCTGCGTATAATTATTTTTCTTTCTTAAAATCTTTAAATTATGTGCAATTAAATTAAGATCAAGTGTTAGGGGTAAATATTCTTCATTATAATTTTTTATTCCAAACAGATAATCTAAACTATAATTATAATGATTTGCATAATCCACTAATCTTTCTATTGGAATTGTGTCTTTTCCTGTTTCCCAGCCAGATACAGTTGAAAAATGAACATTAAATAATTCTGCTATGTCCTTTTGTTTTACATCAAGCATTTCTCTACTATATTTAAAGTTTTTAATAATCATAGTTATCACCCAGTAATTATTATTCCATTTACTAGGGCTAATATTATTTTTCTAGGGGAAATAGCCTAATTATTTGCTGATTGCACAAAAAAACTTGAATTATTCAAAATTTATTGTAAAAAATGAGAAATTTTAGTATAATAAGGTTGTTAAGTTAGTAGGAGGATATGAAGAATGGTAATAAGTTACAATAGACTTTGGAAATTACTAATTGATTTGAATATAAAGAAAATGCAATTATGTGAAATATCAGGAATTAGCACAAATGCTATGGCTAAACTTGGGAAAGACGAGTCTGTTCAATTAGATGTGCTAGTCAAAATATGCGAAGCATTACATTGTAAAATAGAAGATATAGTAGAAATAAAAATTAAGGAGGAAAATGAAAATGTCTAATAACAGAGAAAGGGAAGAACTACATAAGGCAATATGGTCTATTGCTGATGATTTAAGAGGTTCAGTAGATGGATGGGATTTCAAGCAATACATATTAGGAATAATGTTTTATAGATACATTTCAGAAAATATAACTAACTACATAAATGATGGAGAAAGAAAAGCAGGAGATACAACATTTGACTATGCCAAACTAAAAGATAGTGAAGCAGAAAGCGAAAGAGATAATCTTGTTAAAGAAAAAGGATTCTTTATTTTGCCATCTGAGTTATTTTGTAATGTTTGTAAAAGAGCAAAAAATGATGAGAATCTAAATGAAACATTAGAAAAAATATTTAATAATATTGAAAACTCTGCAAAAGGTGCAGAAAGTGAAGATGATTTTTCTGGATTATTTGATGATATAGATGTTAATAGTAATAAGTTGGGTTCAACTGTTGCTAAAAGAAATAAGAAACTTGTAAAAATATTAGATGGAATAGCAAGTATTAAATTAGGCAACTATCAAGACAATAATATTGATGCATTTGGTGATGCGTACGAATTTTTGATGTCTATGTATGCTTCTAATGCAGGAAAATCTGGTGGAGAATTTTATACTCCACAAGAAGTTAGTGAATTATTAACAAAACTTGCAATAGTAGGAAAAACATCAGTAAACAAAGTTTATGACCCTGCTTGTGGGTCTGGTTCATTATTGTTGAAATCAGCGAAAATATTAGGTAAAGATAATGTTAGAAATGGTTTCTTTGGACAGGAAATAAATTTAACTACATATAACCTTTGTAGAATCAATATGTTTTTACACGATATTGATTATGATAAGTTTGATATTGCCTGTGAAGATACTTTAACAAGTCCTCAGCATTGGGATGATGAACCATTTGAAGTAATTGTATCTAATCCACCATATTCTATAAAATGGGCAGGTGATGATAATGCAGTTTTAATAAACGATCCTCGTTACTCTCCAGCAGGAGTATTAGCACCTAAATCAAAAGCAGATTTTGCATTTATTATGCACTCTTTATCTTGGTTAGCAACAAATGGTGTTGCTTCAATAGTATGTTTCCCTGGTATTTTATATAGAGGAGGAGCAGAACAAAAAATTAGAAAATACTTGATAGATAATAATTTCATTGATTGTATTATTCAATTACCAGATAACTTATTCTTTGGAACAAGTATTGCAACTTGTATTATGGTATTAAAGAAAAGTAAAAAGGACAACAGTACATTATTTATTGATGCTTCAAAGGAATGTATAAAAATTACTAATAATAATCAACTATCTGAGGAGAATATAACAAATATTGTCAAGATTTTTGAAAACAGAGAAGATGTTGAATATATTGCAAAATTAGTTTCAAATAAAGAAATAGAAGAAAATAATTATAATTTATCTGTGTCAACTTATGTTGAACAAGAGGATACAAGAGAAAAAATTGACATAGATGTATTAAATAAAGAAATAGATGAAATTGTCGAAAAAGAACAAAAACTTCGTGATGAAATAAAGAAAATAATTTCAGAAATCGAGGTGTAATCTATGAGTAAATTAGAAGAACTAATAAAAAAAATGTGTCCCGATGGGGTAGAGTATAAAAAACTCAAAGAAGTAACTGATTTTGTGCAGGGGTTCGCCTTTAAGAATAATACGTTTAAAAATGAAGGTATTGGATTAGTTAGAACAACAAATATACAAGATAAAAGCGTTTCAAAAGAAAATATGATTTATATTGACCAAAAAGATTATGTAGAAAATTTAGAAAAATATATAATAAGAAAAGATAGAATCTTAATTGGTATGAGTGGAACTATTAAAGTTGGAATGAATTCAAGTGATGAACTATTTTACTTAAATCAGCGAGTTGGAATGTTTATCCCTAATGAAAAAATTATAAACAATAAGTTCTTATTTTACATATTGGACAATTCTATACCAAAACTATATAATTTAGTTAGTGGAAGTTCTGTGAAAAATTTAAGTTCAAATACTCTAAATGACTTTAGAATTGCTGTACCTCCGTTGGAGGTACAATGCGAAATTGTCCATATTTTGGACGATTTCACATTACTTTCAGCAGAGCTTTCAGCAGAGCTGAAAGCAAGAAGAAAACAATTCAACTATTATAGAGATGAATTGATTAAAACTGCACACGGCGCAGAATATAAAACTTTGAAAGAAATTGCAACTGATATGTATAGAGGAGCGGGTATAAAAAGAGATGAAGTAACAGAAACAGGAATCCCTTGTGTTAGATATGGTGAAATATATACTACATATAATGTTTTATTTGATTCTTGTGTATCACATACAGATGAAACAAAACAAAAATCAAAAAAATATTTTGAATATGGAGATGTTCTTTTTGCTATAACAGGTGAGAGTGTAGAAGAAATTGGTAAATCAACTGTATATCTTGGAAATGACAAGTGTTTAGCAGGTGGTGATACAGTTGTTATGAAACACAATGAGAATCCAAAATATATAGGTTATGCTTTATCAACAACTGAAGCACAAATGCAAAAAAGCAAGGGGAAAGTTAAAAGCAAAGTTGTTCATTCAAGTGTTCCAGCATTAAAAGAAATATCTATTCCAATACCATCTTTAAAAGAACAAGAAAGAATAGCAAGCCTTATAGAAAATTTTGATAAAATTTGTAATGATTTAAGCGAGGGATTACCTGCTGAAATAGAAAAAAGACAAAAACAATATGAGTATTACAGAGATAAGTTATTAAGTTTTAAGGAGGTAGAAGAAGATGTGTAAGTATAATGTAGTAATGGAAATGCAAAATGCTACTGTTGTATCTGAATATGAGCCAGAAAAGAAACGCTCTGACGCATATCAGAGTGAAGCAGCACTTGAAAAAGAATTTATAAGAATGCTTACTGAACAAGGTTACGAATATTTGCAAATACACGATTCCGAAACTCTTGTTAATAATCTTCGTTATCAACTTGAATTATTAAATGATTACAAGTTTAGCGAAAGTGAGTGGAATAGATTTTTCAATAATAATATCGCAAATAATAATGATGGAATTGTTGAGAAAACAAGAAAAATACAAGAAGATTATATTCAAGTTTTAAAGAAAGATGATGGAACAAGTAAAAATATATATTTACTAGATAAAAAGAATATTCATAATAATAGAATGCAAGTAATAAACCAATATATTGAAAATGATGGCAATCACGACAATAGATATGATGTTACAGTATTGGTTAATGGACTACCTCTTGTTCATATAGAACTAAAAAGAAGAGGAGTTGCATTAAAAGAGGCTTTTAATCAAATAAACAGATACCAAAGAGATTCCTTTTGGGCAGGAAGTGGCTTATATGAATATGTGCAAATATTTGTAATATCAAATGGAACAAATACAAAGTATTATTCAAATACAACAAGAGAAAGTCATATAAAAGAACAACAACAAACAAGAAATAAAAGCAAAAAGACAAGTAACAGTTTTGAATTCACATCATACTGGGCAGACGCTAATAACAAAGTAATATCTGATTTGGTTGATTTTACAAGAACTTTCTTTTCAAAACATACAATATTAAATATATTAACAAAATATTGTGTATTCACATCAGAAGAATTATTACTTGTTATGCGTCCATATCAAATAGTTGCAACTGAAAGAATATTAAATAGAATAGAAGTTTCAACTAACTACAAGAAAATGGGAACTATTGAAGCAGGTGGTTATATATGGCATACAACTGGTTCTGGTAAAACTCTAACCTCATTTAAGACTGCACAACTTGCAAGTAATTTAGATTATATAGACAAAGTAATATTTGTAGTTGATAGAAAAGATTTAGATTATCAAACAATGAGAGAATATGACAGATTTGAAAAAGGTGCAGCAAATGGTAATAGAAGTACAAAGATTCTTCAAAAACAACTTGAAGATGATACATCAAGAATTATTGTTACAACTATACAAAAATTAAGCGAATTTGTAAAAAGAAATAATAATCACCCAGTATTTCAAAAACATTTAGTTTTAATATTTGATGAATGCCACCGTTCACAATTTGGTGATATGCATAAAATGATAGTTAATAATTTTAAGAATTATCATTTGTTTGGCTTTACTGGAACTCCAATATTTGCTAAAAATGCTACCAATAAATCTAATCCGGATTTTTGCACAACTGAACAAGCATTTGGAGATAAATTACATACATATACCATTGTTGACGCAATAAATGATGGAAATGTGCTACCATTTAGAATTGACTATGTAAATACAGTTAAAAAGAAAGATGGAATGACTGATAAAGAAGTTCAAGCAATAAATACAGAAGAAGCACTATCATCACACGAAAGAGTTAGTAAAATTGTTGAATACATTATAGAGCATTTTGACCAAAAAACTAAGAGAAATTCTTTTTATGATTTAAAAGGGCAAAGAGTAAACGGATTTAATTCTATGTTTGCAGTTGCTTCAATTCCAATGGCAAAAAAATATTATTTAGAATTTAAAAAGCAACTTGAAGAAAAACATAAAGATTTAACTATTGCTACGATATATTCGTTTGCTGCAAATGAAGAAGATACATCAGATGGAATATTAGATGATGAGGGCTTTGAAACTGACTTATTGGATCAAAGTTCAAGAGAGTTTTTGGATTTTGCAATAGGAGAGTATAATAAAAAATTTAAAACAAACTTTTCGTCAGATGGTAATGGATTCCAAGATTACTATAAAGATTTATCAGATAAAGTTAAACACAGAGAAATAGACCTACTTATAGTAGTAAATATGTTTCTTACTGGTTTTGACGCCACAACCTTAAATACTTTATGGGTAGATAAAAATTTAAAACAACACGGTCTTATTCAGGCATATTCAAGAACTAATCGTATATTAAATTCAGTAAAATCCTATGGTAATATAGTTTGTTTTAGAGATTTACAACAACAAACGAATGACGCTATTGCCTTATTTGGAGATAAAAATGCAACAGGTATTGTTTTATTAAAATCTTATGAAGATTATTACTACGGTTATGAAGATGACAAAGGCAAGAAACAGATAGGTTATGAAGAAAGAATTGCAATGTTACTTCAAAAGTACCCGTTAGGAGAACAAATAATAGGCGAACAAGCAAAAAAAGAATTTATTGTTGCAATGGGTAATATTTTGAGATTGAGGAATATATTATCTTCTTTTGATAAATTTAAAGGTAATGAAATACTTACTGATAGAGATTTCCAAGATTATATTGGTACTTATACTGACCTTTATGAAGAATTTAAACCTAATGCAGGAGATAGTGAAAGCATTAAAGACGATTTAGTATTTGAAATGGAATTAGTAAAGCAAGTTGAGGTAAACATTGACTATATTTTAATGTTAGTAGCAAAATATCATCAATCTAATTGTACTGATAAAGAAATATTAGGTTCTATTGATAAAGCAATAAAATCAAGTTTAACACTTCGCTCAAAGAAAGAACTTATTGATGGATTTATCTCAAAAATAAATGCTAATACAGATGTAATGAAAGATTGGAGTAAATTTGTAAGAGAACAAGAAGAATCTGATTTGAAAAACTTAATATTAGAAGAAAATCTAAACGAAGAAGAAACAAGAAAATTTATTGAAAATTCTTTTAGAGATGGACAAGTTAAGACAACAGGAACTGATATAGAAAAGATTTTACCTCCTATGAGAAGATTTGGTTGTAGCAATAGAAACGAAAGAAAACAAACTATAATAGAAAGAATAATGAAATTCTTTGAAAAGTATTTTGGAATTGTTTAATATTATGGGGGTGAGTAAATGTCAGTGGATGGAAACACTATAAAAGAATTAGAAAAATTGTTAAAAGCACCATACATACTTTTAACTCTTGCTTTATGTAGTGGCTTATTGTTATTTTTACCAGATTTTATAGTAAAGAAAATGTATCTATTAGATTTTAGAGATACATTCGGTGGAATAATAGGTGTTATATTTCTAATTAGCCTTTGTTTATTATTAACTTTACTATGTACTAAGATATATTCTTATGCACGAACAATTACAAAAAGAAAGAAAGACATAGCAAGAAGAAAAAAATATTTATTAGAGTTAGAAGAAAACAAAGCAAAAGTAATAAAAAATTTATTAAAAACACCAACACATACTATGCCAATGCAATATAATAATGGAGTTACAATGGAACTTGCTAGTTATGGAATAATTTCACAAGCCGGATCAACTCAGGCAATGGAGTTTGATTATGATAATGAAATTATATTAAAATACTTTTTACAACCTTGGGTTGCAGAACTAATCAATAAAGATGAACAACTTAAAGAAAAATACAAGAAATCAAAATAGTCACTATGGTGGCTATTTTTTTGGCTATGAATTATTGATTTATAGTTTACAAAAGTGGCAAAATACTACACAAAAGTAAAAAATATTACATTTAATGGCAAAAATATTGCTTTTCGCACAATTCGACAAAATTTGCAAAAATAATGTTGTATAATGTAATCGTACATATAGCAATGCCAAGCTGTGTGATATATGAAATTAATTATAGTAGTTTTGATAATTAAATAAGGACAATTAAAAGAAATAATTAAGCAGTACATATTTCTTTGACAACAAAAGAAGAAGATATATTACTGGTTAATTTTTCATAAGAGGGAGCAATACCTTACGCTATTACTCGTATAAAAATTAGGGCATTGATTTTTATAAGAAGTAGGAGTTGTTGCCCTTATGATTGTGAGAGTAGTTCTTATTTGTTTGTTAGAAATTGATAGAAGCGATTATATTCATAAAGGGGTATCTTTCGCTCATAAACGTAAAAAAACAAGAAAATTAAATAATGCAGTTTTGATTGACGCTAATAGTTTGACTCAAAATATGAGTTTGACTATTGGCGTCTTTTCTTTTTGTGTAAAAAATTTTAGGTGCAGAAGCCCACCAAAGTTCAAGTTTAAACAAAAAAACTTGAATGGAGGAAAGAAAGATGGCAGAAAGCCCTAAAAGAAGAAAATGTAAGGACAACCCTTATACATTAAATTATATTGAAGAAAAAAATATTTATACAATTACATTTAAAGATGTTAAAGGACATCTAAATAAAGTAGAAGTTAGTGAAGAAGTATATAGAGTTTTTGATAAGTTTGAACTACAAGATATTAAAGAACTGAATGAATATGATAGACATATCGAACATTCAGAAATATTTGAAAACAATCTTGAATCAAGAGCATTAAATAAACAAATACCAACTGATGAAATAGTAGAAAATAAAATCAATAATGAGAAATTAAGAGAAGCAATTCAAGAATTACCTAAAATTCAAAGGGAAAGATTAAAAAAATATTACTTTGAAAACAAAACTTTTGAAGAAATTGCAGAGGAAGAAAATTGTACTAAAAGGGCAGTAAAGTTTAGTGTTGATATCGCAATAGAAAAAATATCAAAAAAATTTAAAAATTAGACTACACTTTTTGCCTTTAAGTGAGGAAACAGGTGAGAGGGAGTTAATCCTTTTCCACCTGTTCCTTTTAATTTAGTGGAGCAGGATGTGTTCTTTGAAAATTTGATACACATTCATCAGATACTTTCCTGTTAGATTCAGCACTTTAACAAGTACGCTTGTCGGTTTATACTTGGTTATAAAATTAGGTAGCACCTAATTTGCGATTACATCTAACAGTATTAAAGATACTCCTGCATAGCCACAGACTCACGCAATGGGTGCAGCCCGGAGAGAACCTCGGGGAGGTGAAATTCCTGTGATATTGATTTAGCAAGTCAATAGTTTGATGAAATCCCGTACTGAGGGTATTAAGACAAATATCAGTTAAAACTAAAAAATAAAAGAAATAAATATTATGAAAGTCAAGGTATTTATATGTACTTTGGCTTTTTTTACATATTAAGGAGGAAATTTTAATGAAAAGAAAAAATTATAAAGTAAAAGTTAAATTGATATTTGAAACAACTATGGATCATTCACAAACAAGTATGCAAAAAGCACAGGAAGACGTTAATCGTGTTTTAACAGATTATTTAAAAGATAAGAAGTTAAATATATTAAATCTATTTAATGATAGACCACCACGCATTATATATAAAGTTGAAAAGAAAGATGATTAAATCAGATATAAAAAAAGGAGATATTTATTATGCTTCATTGAATCCTGTTGTTGGAAGTGAACAGAAAGGAGAAAGACCGGTGGTGGTTATACAAAACAATTTAGGAAACAAATATAGTCCTACTGTTATTATTGCACCTCTAACAGAAGTGATAAAGAAAGCAGATTTACCAACTCACATAACAATATTTAGAAATGATTTTTTAAAATATGATTCAATGATTTTATTAGAACAATTAAGAACAATAGATAAAAGTCGTTTAATTTCATATCTTGGAAAATTAAAAGATAATCAGTTACAAAAAATAGATAATGCATTGATAAAAACACTATCTATTAATATTATTGGGTATTTATTTAGTTTTGGAATAGGAGAGTATAATGAAAAGAAAAATGAAAGAATATATAGTGACTATTATTTCAAGGAAACAAAAACAAGAGATTCAATTAAAAGCAACAAACAAAAAAGAAGCCAAAGAAATGGTCATTGATGTAATAACAAATACTTATTTATTAAAAAATCAAAAATTAAATAAAAAGTGTAGAAAAAATAGGAGGTTGATATAATATGGAAGACACAATGATATTTTCAGTACACGAAGTTGCAAAAATGCTACATTCTAGTCCTAATTATGTGTATAAATTGATAAATAATGGTTATTTACCTGCAATAAAACTTGGAAGTGTTAAAGTATTAAAATCTACTTTGTTAAAGTTTCTAATTGAGAATGAGGGAAAAGACCTTTCTGATATAAATTGTATTAAAAAATTAGATGTTAGTTTATTAGATAAATCATAATGGCTAGTGTAGGAATTAAAAAAAGAGGAAAGGTATATCAATATCAATTTGAAATAGCACCTGTTAAAGGACAAAGAAAATGGATAACAAAGTCGGGTTTTAAAACAAAAGCAGAAGCACAAGAAGAAGGAAATAAGGCATACACTGAATATTTAAATGCAGGTATGCCTTTTAAAGATTGCAATATTTCATATACTGATTATTTAGATTATTGGATTGATAATTATTGTAAAATAAATTTAAAATATAACACAATACAAGCATATAAAAATATAATTAAAAATCATATAGTCCCTAAATTAGGTAAATATAGATTGTCTACAATTACAAGTGTGAAACTTAACTCTTATATGACAGAAATATGTGAAGAAAATGATTTTGCTCCAACATATTTTAAAAATATATTAAAAGTTGTTAAGGGTTCTTTTCGTGACGCTTGTAATGTTTACGGCTTTATCAAATATAATCCTGCAAGAGATTTAAGATTACCAAGATTTGATAAAAAAAGAGAAGATGTAAAACATTTATATACACAAAAAGAAATAGATTTAATATTAAATAGATTTGCTGATAACGACACATTTACTTGTGTCTTTTTAACATCTTGTTATACCGGTATGAGAACTGGAGAGGTATGTGCATTAACTTGGGATGATATTGACCTTGAAAAGGGAATAATAAATATAGAGCATAATGTATATGATAAACCTAAAGATGATAAAGGAAGATGGTTTATAGGAACCACCAAGACTCAAACAGGAACAAGAAAAGTTCATATAAGTCAAACTTTAAAAATAGCATTACAAAATTATAAGAATAAACAAGACTATCTGAAAAAACTATATGGAAGAAAGTATATTTATTATAATCTTGAAGATGTTGAAAATAAATATGGAAAAATAGTTGAGCATAGAATAGTCAGAGAAGAAATAAGTAATAAAGATAGCAAAAGATATAATTTGATTTTTACAAAAGAAAATGGAGCATATATAGGAACTGACATAACAAGGTACCCATATAAAATAATCCATAATGAGTTAGGAATAAAAAAATGTAGATTCTATGATTTAAGAGGAAGTTATGCAACCAAAATATTAAACAATGGTATAGAGATAAGAGATGTTGCTGATTTACTAGGTCACAAAAATATAGAAACAACAGAAAACTTTTATATTTCTAGCACAGAAAGTTCTAGAAAATATGCAACAGAATTATTTGATAATATATCAAAATCTGAAACGATAAATAAAATTATAGAATATAAAATTGAATCTCAGTAGTTTGACTAATCTTAATATATAGTATATAATTATGAACAGAAAAAACACAAATGTATGATTTTCCAATTCGCACATTTTATTGAACTTTGAAATATGGTATAATGTTAGCAGTGAACGGATGTGGACGGTGTCCACAATTTGTCCACAGTAGAGAAATATTTATAATATAAATAGTACGGATAATACAAATAATATAGATGTTACCTAGTCTGGAAAAGCCTGAAATACAGGTAATATTATAAATACAAATAATACAGATAATATGGGAGTACAAAGTTCATGTGGGTCTGGTAAGAAGTACAAACAATGCTGTGGTAAATAGCCTCACAAGCCTTTACAAAATAAGGAATTGTCAAAAATAGAAAAAACGATAAATTTGTCTACAGATGACAATTTGTTCACGACTTGTCCACATAGCATAAATAATGTGGACAGAATCGAGGAAACCTCATAAAAATCAATAAAAAATCTACGTGGACAATTATTGTGGACATAGTTATATAAAATGTCAGCATTCGAAATGCTGGCATTTTTCCGTTTCATTAAGTTTTATAATGAAGGAGAGATAACTATGGTAAGCGTAAGAAAACGTGGAAAGGTATATGAATACCGATTTGAAATTGCTTTAACTAACATTGGCACAATATCTTATGAAGTATTAGAAGGATTAAATTATCGTGCTGCAAGACTGGCACAGATTCCTGACGAACAATATCGTGAAATGTTTAGAAAATATGCTTCTAGTAAAACAAAAACACCACAAGAAGCCGAAATGCTATTAGATAGAATTGATGAAACAAAGATAAGATTTAAGACGAGCTCAATTCTAACAAAGAACTCAACAAATGGGTTTGGGTCAAAAGCAAGTTCCAAATCTTAATGATATATTTCGACAACAAATTAAGCAACAACAAATGGAAGAAGAAGAAATGGAACATGGTATGTCAATGTAATTAAGGAGGAAAAAATGAAAGAGTTTAAATTAAAGGAAAATGAAATTAAAGAACTTACAACAGTTAAAGGTGGTTGTATAGCATCAGATAGAATTACTGTTGATGGACAAAAAGTCGGTTATATGTATAGAGAAAACCCTACTAACGAAGCAGATAGTGGGTGGAGGTTTTTCTCTGGCGATGAAAATGATGAATATACAAATAATCCTGATAATTTTAATATGCTTCAATTAAATACAATCTGTAATTATGATGCAGATATTATTCCATATCTCGAAAAAGCAGTTGGAACTAAATTAGCAAGAGATGTTAATGGAACTTTCATAGAAGAATAATTTCATTTAAGTTCAAATTTTTTAACATAGTTGCTGATAATAGGTTTTCTGTGATTTAAATAATTTAAAACATTAGTTTTGATGTTAATAATTCTAGATAAATTATCTAGGATTTTTTCTTGTTCTTTATCAGTAATATTTTTATAATTTGAATATTTTTTATAAATATTTGGACTAACTCCCATATTCTTTTTAAACACTTCCGAAAAGTATTCTAATGAATTAAAGCCATTTTTAAAAGCAATACTTAATATATAATTATCATCTTTAAAATACTTCAAACTATTATATATTCTCGTTGTATTGATATATTCATGTATAGATATATTTAGTTCTTTCTTAAATCTTCTCATTATGTATGATTTATCAAAGTAAAATAACAAGCTTAACTCATCAATAGTTATTTCTTTATTTATGTTATTATTTAAATACTCAATTATGTTACAAACTAAATCGTTGGAAAACATAGTATCACCCACTCTTTTTTAGTAGTATACCACACTTTTACATAAAAGTCATTTTTGTTTAAGCCTGTCAAAAATGTAAATGCTATAATGTTATTGAAAGGGAGTGATATGCATGGCATATTCAAGATGGGCAACAGTTGAAGAATTAAAATCTAAACTAACCCCAGTCAGTTATGATTCTGAAATTAAAAAATCAGGAATACCAATGATGTATGATGAAAATAATCTTTATATTAAAGATGATGAAGCTCATACTCTGGTTATTGGTTCAACAGGTAGTGGTAAGACTCAATCAACAATGTTACCACAATTAAGACTTGCAGTTAAAGCACAAGAGTCATTTATAGTTCATGATGTAAAAGGAGAAATTTATGATATTTTATCAGGAGAACTAAAAAAACAAAATTACAATACTATTGTAATCAATTTAGATAATCCTACTCTTGGTAATAATTATAATCCATTAAGTTTACCTTATGAATTATATAAGAATGGTCAAAAGGACAAAGCAATAGAATTATTAGAGAATGTTGGTTACTATTTCTGTTGTAATGAAACATTTAATGCTAGTATTGATCCATTTTGGAACAATTCTGCGACATCATTATTCATAGGACTTGCACTATATCTATTTGACAATGCAAAGGAAGAAGAAGTAAATATTAGTAGTTTATTAAATCTAGTATCAGAATTTGATAAATTATCAGAAGAAGTTAAAAAATATGATAAGACTTCTCCAACATACATTAATCTTTCTAATATTATATTAGCACCAAATGAAACAAAAGGTAGTATTCTATCAGTATTTATACAAAATATGAGATTATTTGTATCAAGAGAAACATTATTAAAAATGTTATCTTCATCTAACTTTGATATGACAAATATTCAAAAAGATAAAACTGCATTATTTATTATAAGTAATAATAAGTCAACTTCTAGAAGATTAATTCCTTTAATAATTGAAGAATGTTATTATGCTGCAACAAATACTAATGATAAAACTCGTAGATTAAATGTCGTAATTGATGATTTCGAAAACTTAATTCCAATTAAGGATTTCAACAATATGCTTACACTTGCAAGAAGTTTTAATATTAAATTTAGTATATTTATAAGAAGTATATTAGAGTTAAGAAATACTTATGGTGCAGAGGGAACTGAAATATTAAAAATGGTGTTTGGAAATATTGTTTATTTATTAGCGAATGATACTGAAACATTAGAAGATATTTCAAAGCTATGTGGAAATCAACAAACTGAAAAAGGAATTGAACCACTAATTACTGTTGAAGATTTAAAATTATTAAATAATTTTGAAGCAGTTATTCTAATTCCTAGAATTAACCCTATCAAATCTAAATTATTACCTGATTATCAAATTGATTGGAAATTTAGTGATGAAAAGGTTGCGCTAAAAGAAATTGAAAATAAAGAAGTTAAGACATTTAATATAAAATAATGACAACAATTAAGGGGAAAAATCCCTTTTTTTTAATGTTAATATAAAATTTTAATAAGGAAATATGATCTAATGGTATTAGATAAAGATATGTTAATATCTAGGTGGATTGATAATATGTTTAATATAGATTATATAAAGGCAATTATTTTAAAATTTTTAAGAACATCAAATAAGAATGTGAAGATTATATGAGAAAAAAGAACTCTACTAAACATGAATATCTATTATGTTCTGGAAATCGTGATGGCTATGATGATTGTATAAATAAGTCTTCAATTAGATATGATGAACTTGCAAATCTAGTATTAGATGCAATTAATAAGAAGATTCAAAAGTTTTATGATGAAAATGAATTAGAAAATTTAGATTCAAAAAAGAAAGAAAATAGATTTAATAAAAAAATTATATCTTTAGAAAAACAACGAGATGATATTAATAATAAAATTTCTAAAACAAGAAATTATTTAAGAAATTTTTACGAAGATAAAGTTAATGGTGTTGTTACCCCAGAACAATTTAAAGATTTAATCACTAATTATAATAAGGCAAATGTTTGCAAACAAAATAAAAAAACATAAAAGCCGTGAAGCCCTTATAAATAAAGGAAATCTTTTGCAAACAATTTATGCAAACAAATAAAAGTCAGCATTCGTGCTGGCTTTTTCATTATAGAAAAAAATAATAAGATTTTATTATATTTTTAAAAAAAGAGATGATGCTTTTGTAACTCCTAAAAAAGTGAGAGAGGAAAGATGGATTTCAAAATATAAATTAGATGCTAAGGATTCATCGAGAATTAAGTATTGGCATAATCCAAATGGAGTATCAAAATGTTTAATTTCAGATGTGGATTGGGTATTTAATGGTGTATTACCAAATGAGTTGAATTTATTGTGTTTTGAAGAATTTATCAGTTTTTCAAATAGTTCAAAATATAAGGATTTAGATATTGAAAAAGATGATATTTATGATAGAATATTAATGATGAAAGGGTTAAGAAAATGAAAGTGGAAAAGGCAGGATGTATATTAATTAATAAAGAAAATAATAAGATAGGACTAATATATAGGCAAAAACAAAAAGATTATTCTTTCCCGAAGGGGCATAGAGAATCAGAGGAGTCTTTGATAGAATGTGCAATAAGAGAAACAGCAGAAGAAACAAAAAGAGATTGTATTTTGTATAGTAATGAGCCTGTGGCTCAAGAACACTATTATGATTCAAAAAATGATGAAGTTGATATGTATTATTATATTGCAATTGATAATGGTAAAAGTAATAATGATTCTTTAGACACTCATGATTTAATATGGACATCATTTGATGATGTTTATAAAACTTTATCATATGATAGTTTAAAAAAAATTTGGTTAGAAGTTAAAAAATTAATTTTAAAAATTATAGAAGATGAAAAGTAAATTTTATGAAATAAAAAATAAAGTAGTTACTAATATTAACATTGAAGTTGTAAGATAAATGCAGACAACATTTTTAAATGCCGACATCATTTTTGCTTATAGCGATTTTTGACATATTAATATTAATTTGTTATAATTTAAATGTAGTAAATCAATTAGTCATTCGCGTTTTACTACCAAATAAACAAGTGTTTAAAGGAATAATGAAGAGCCTTAAGAATCTCCTCATGAATGGCAAAAAATATACACATTAATTTTGTGATTGTTTTTTGTGGTATATTCGTGAAAGGAGGTTCTTTTTATATTCAATCACATTTTATTTATATTAAAAAAGGATGGTAGAAAATGAAAATAAATGAACATGATTTTTATAGTGAAAGAGCTAATTGGTCTTTTGAAGATATTGATTATACTAGCGAAGTAATTACAAATTGGATTTATGAAGACGAAATAAAAAAACGTGTAAAAGAAAATACAAAAATTCTAGATTTAGGAACAGCAGCAGGAGAAAAAGTACTTAAAAAATTTCCAAATTGTGCTGAAATATTGGGAACAGATTTCTCTGATAAAATGATAGAAATAGCAAACAAAAATCTATTACAAAGTGGCAGAAGGAATATCTCATTTAGAGTTATGGATAATCTAAAAATGGATACTCCAGATAATTATTTTGACTTAGTAACAGCACGTCATACAATAATTGATCCATTGCAAATATACAAAACATTAAAAGAAGGTGGGCAACTTATTGTAAGAGGTGTTGATAAATTGGATTGTTGGTCTTTAAAAAGAATGTTTAAAAGAGGACAAGCATATCACGATGTTAAACCTATAAGCTTAATAGATTATGAAGCAATAATGGATGCAGGATTTAAAGAAGTTGAATTAATCCCACTTCATGTAATAGAGTATTATAAAACAAAAAAAGATTTATATGCTTTACTAGTTAAAACTCCAATATTAGATGACTTCTCTGAAAAATCATTTAATGAATATGAAAGAAGAACAATAGAGAAGGAAATGTTTGAAAAATATGTTAAACAAAACACTACTGAAAAAGGCATCAAATTAATCAGAAGATATTATGGAATAATTGGAAAAAAATAATAATTACTAGTATGAATGCTAACAGTGTTTGTTAGCGTTCTTTCTATTTATAAAAGAGCAAAATAATGATAAATATAAGAAATTTTACTAAAATTTGAAGATAAAATAAATAAGGTTTAATTTGGTCGAATTCGAGCAAATTGATTGTTTAGTAATATAAAAGATAGTATAATATCTAATATAAATTAGCTAAAAATATTAGGATAAGGAGGACAAAACATGGATAATAAATTAATTGGAAATGAGAAAAATATTTTGTTTTATAATGATGAAGAAGGCAATACAAAAGTAGAAGTACTATTAGAAAATGAAGATGTTTGGTTAAATGCAGAAGCATTAGCAACACTTTTTAATGTTAAGCGACCAGCAATTACGAAACATATAAATAATATTTATGAAGATGAAGAACTTGAAGAAGGAAGCACATGTTCCAAAATGGAACATATGGGTAACAATGGAAAACAAGTTTATAATACAAAATATTATAATCTTGATATGATCATTTCAATAGGTTTTAGAGTTAACTCTAAAAAAGCAATTAAATTTAGAACTTGGGCAAATAAAATAATTAAAGATTATATGGTTCAAGGTTTTGCATTAAATGATGAAAGATTTTTAAAAGCAAAAAAATCTGATCAAGAGTATTTTAAAAGATTACTTGAAAGAATTAAATTAATTCGTACAAGCGAGAGAATGTTTTATCAAAAAATTACGGATATATTTGCTGAATGTTCTATTGATTATGATAAAAATAGTGATACTGCAATAACTTTTTATAAAACTATTCAAAATAAATTTCATTATGCAATTACTGGAAACACTGCTGCTGAAATAGTTTATAAAAGAGTGGATTCTAAAAAAGAAAATATGGGACTTACTACCTGGGAAAATTCACCTGATGGGAAGATTTTAAAATCTGATGTAATTATTGCCAAGAACTATTTAAATGAACAAGAAATTAAAAATTTAAATAATTTAGTAAACTTATTTTTGGATATCGCTGAAAATAATGCAGAAAGAAGTATAACAATGTATATGGAAGATTGGAAAAATGAAGTAGAAAATGCCCTAAAAGTTTTCCATTATGAAGTTTTAGAAGGAAAAGGAAAAATCTCACATAAGCAAGCAGTCGAAAAAGCGGAAAACGAATATGAAAAATATAAAGTTATACAGGATAAGAATTATGTGTCAGATTTTGATAGACTATTAAGTGAAACAAAGCAAATTGAAAATAAATAAATTGCACATTGGATAAAAAGGCAAAAATTAATATAATCATATTAGATGAATGCTATCAAAAAAATAACTTTAATATAATAAATGAATATGATGGAAAAGATACGCTTGAAAATAATGAAAGAATAGTAGTTTTAATTAATAAGAGGTGATTATTATGTCAGATTTTACTACTGCGTTTTTAAAGTATTATCTAACAAATCCATTAATAATATCAATATTAGTTTTAGGTTTAATATCAGCAATTTTTTACAAGCAAATTATTGGCTGGTTTGGGGAACATTGGACTAAAAAAGCCTTAAGCAAATTACCTAAAACT
>ERZ779840.745-NODE-745-length-35063-cov-11.332153_pt1 | contig 35063 bp, 32 predicted proteins | sample MGYA00511561_ERZ779840 | MGnify/ENA primary metagenome ERZ779840 (study PRJEB29588, sample SAMEA2162036) | human gut metagenome | biome: human gut; feature: human-associated habitat; material: faeces | place: Denmark | collected 2008/2010 ...
TTGTGTAAATAACATATTATTACCTAACATAAAATATCCTTCTTTCTATTTATGAACCAACAGTTCATATCCTATAAAGATACTACCACAAAATAAACAATTTTACAACACCTAAAAGTCCGCTCTAACTAAACTATAATAATATAGAAATAAATTAATTTAAGCTAAAGATTGCAACTCTTTTAACTTATTAATTTGTCTATTTAATAATATACATAATCTATTAATTCTAATATCAGAAAATCCTGTATAAGATTGATATTTATGAAGCAAGTCATCAAACCACTCTACTAAACCATCTAACTTAGTTAAATCTAATCTTTTAATATCTTTAACTATCTTAATAATATCATCAAATGGTTTTACTTCATAAAACAATCTTCCTTCACCAAATATATGAAGTTCTTCTTCATCATAATAATCAATATTAAGACTTTGACCATTATCAAATATTGGTGCAACATCCACCCATTCCAAAGTATTAACATCTCTTATAATACCAAAGTTATTAAGATGTCTATCTTCATTCATAATTAGAAAATCTAAAATATACATATCCTCCATTTTTATTCGAGCATCTTTTATATAATGATTTTCTAATATCTTAATATACTCTTCATAATCTTCTACGGAATTATGCCTTATTATCCCTTTTTCTATTTGATAACAAGTAACTAATTCCGTATCTTTATTAATAAAACAAGGACACTTAGATACAACCATATCTTTATAGATATCTAAAGTATAAGTAACATGATTAAATCCTAATCTGTCACATATTTCACTAGCTAATACTTCATTAAAGGGTTGTAATAATTCATTCTTATATCCACCTTTAAGTAAATATCTTGTTTTATCTTCAATAATCCATGCTTTCTTAAGCATTCCATCAGTTGTGTTATTAGGAGTTTTTAAACCATTTTTACTAATTATGGTATTGCTATTCTTCGATAAAGAAGCCTCTAAGAACTCCGTATAATCAAAATCATTATCAAAGAAATTAACATCATCATACTTAATACTAGAATTATATGGTTTTATCCAATATTGGTCTGATAAAGACAACCCAAAAGCTTTATCTAATAATTCATTTGGTGCAACTACATCTAATCTATGTAGTAATACATCTAACATATCTCTCCAAGAAGGGATGCCTCTTCCTCTAAACCAAGAACATAACCTAATTCTTAATTGTTCTTTATCAGTCCAATTTCTTAAGATATAAGGAGCATAATCAATATTATATATTTCATCAACTGATATAAAACCACCAGTAGCAGAATCATAATCTGCTAATAATACCTCAGTATTCTTATTCATTAAAATCTTTTTCATAATATAGCTCCTATTTCCACAAATAATAAACAACCACATTATATCATAGAAAAAGAACAATATCTAATCATTGTCCTTCCTACTTGCATTTTCAATTATTTCAATAAGCTCCTTAGCACGATTATTAATCATTAAGTTTAATAATTCTAAACGATTATCATCTAAATTATACCTACTATGTTTAGTAAATCTAAAGTTTAAAACTTTTCTTAACTTAGCAATTTGTTTTTTATCACAATAAAGTCTTACTAACTCTTTATAATCTACACCATAATTTGATTTTTGAAGCTCTCTATCATTCTTATAATAATCTTCAAATACATGTTTTGACTTAAAAACATTAATATCCGCATCCGATAACAATCCTGCTCCATTATCAAATAAAGGGGCAAATTTTATATATTTACCAGTATTATTATCCTTTAAAACACCAAAATTACCTAAATGTCTATCCCAATTATAAGTTAAAGCATCTAACATAATCATATCCGCAAAAGCATCCTGATATCCATTATTTACACACCAAGTATGAACATCATCAATGTCTTTCTTTCCCGAAGCCTGATATATTGGAACATAAGAATATTCCTTAGATGTAAATAATGGACAAGTAGACGCAAGCATTCCCTTCCACTTTTCTAAATCATATGAAACATGTTCTATATTCATTGCGTCTTCTAACTGACAAATATAATACTCACTATATGGCTCATTCCCACCATTACTAGCCTTTAAATAAGCAGTACTGCCTTTAAATAAAAATACATTATTATCAATTCTACGCCATGCTTTAGGTAGTGCTCCATCAGTCGTAAATTCCGGAGATGTTGCAATACCCTTTATCTTTGAAGTATAACCAGTAAACGCCACTAAAGATAAAACTTCTGAAAAATTATTATCAAATAAGTTATAATTTTCAAATTTTAAAGTATCATCATTTGCTATCCAATAACAGTCTGTTAAAGACAAGCCCTTAGATATATCAATAATGCCTTTTATATCACGATAATCAAGATTCTGTGTTTGCAATATATTTTCCACAAAAGTTCTATTTTTAGGTACAATTCTTTGTTGCAAAAACTCCTTTAAAGTTTCACTAGTAACATCCTGCTTAATAGCTTCCGGAAATAATTCCTTTTTATTTGAAACAACTTCTATATTAAATATTTTCAAAGTAGGTTTATTTTCCATATCAAACTTAACTAAAGTATCGTTATATATTTTAAGACTATACATATTATCAGTCCTTTCTTAACCCAATTTTTCTTTCTCTAACAATATTATAGCAATTATTTATCAAAAAGTCTTTTATTTTAAAAAATAAAAAAGACAAATACCTAAGTATTCATCATTTGCATTACAGCAAGTACAAGTAAAATCATAACCCCAAGACCAGTAGAAATTAACATACTCATAGTCTTACCTTCCATCTTATCAAGTCTTTCTTTATACTTCGTCTCACGAGCTTTTTGTTGTAACGAAGAAATAGACCTCGAAAAAGTTAATAATTGTTCTTGCTTTCTTTCTTGTCTACCTAAACTTAAACGATATAGCAGCCTCATCATACGCATAGAATCCCTTACCGGATAAGTTCTAGCAAACTCCATATAAGGTTCAATACTTGAATTACCAGCATTAATCTCTGCTACTAACTGAATTAAACCCTTCTTAAATATTTCTGGTGCACTATCAACGCTCTTAGCAATAGCAACAGGTACTGTGTAGTGTTGAATTAATATTTCTAACCCCTTTAAATAATGAGGTAACATTGAATCTATAGTATGTAAATTATTCTTATAATAACTCTTTAAATTTTGATAATCCATCTTAAATACTAAAATACCTACTACAATAGCGACAATAAAATTAACATAACTAAAATTATTAATCATTAAGCACATTACTACAATAGCAACAATAAACCCATTACCTATTCTCTTACCAAATAAATAATCTGGATCTACCCCTTCTCCATACTTAGCGCGTACTAAAAAATCATAATCTGACTCTTTAAATCTTCTGAAGTATATAACATTATCATTAATACATTTCTTTACATCTATAACCTTAGTATAATTTAATACTACTAGGAATAATGCTCCTAGGGCAATAATCTCAAAATACATTATTCTACCCCCACATCTTCATTATAATATTTTTCTCCTGATAATAAGAAATAACAATTTACTAAGATAATAATATGTAATATTAATTGTACATACCACATATCAAGTAATTCTATATAAGAATCTTTTCCTAGTAATACTTGCATTACTGCTACTAGAAGAAACAAAGCCATACCAAAAGTTAAGAACTTTTTATGGAAGTTAGATCTATCCATTCTATCACGATAAACCCCTTCTACTAAAGCATCTATATCTAAAGACATATTTTCTAAAGCTTCTCCTGAATCTCTAGCACCTTCTTTAGTAATTTGATAAAATAATTGATGCATATTTCTTACCATATAATAGGGATATTTTTTATTAAAGAACGTTATTGATTGATCTATTGTCCCATTAGCGTAACTCATATCAATCATAGTCTTTAAATCACTTAATACGGGATCTTCTAATATTCCTGAATCTCTAACACCCTCTAATGATTTAACAAAACTCTGAGTAGTATTAAATTCCATTATAACATTAGTAGTATATATCTGTATTTGTTCAAATATATACTCACTATATATTCTTTGAGTTCTTAAATAAGATAGATAAGGAATAACCGCAACAGCCGCAAGTACATAAATCATAGTTATTAATAAATTATAAAAGTATAACCATGATATAGCCCCTGCTACTACGGAGAATAATACTACTTGAGTAACATACTCTTTAACCGTATATTCTTCTCCTAGTTCCTTAGTTTTCTCTCTTACTTGTTTAAAACTATATGGAGCAAATTTCTCATATACATCATTAACTCCATTTTTAATAAACTTAAAAGTGCCTTCATGTGAAGCATTATTATTCATCCTATATACAAAGGCATATATAGTTAAAGCTATTAATATAACTAATTCCATCTCTTCACATCCTTATAGAACTTCTTCTTCACTATTAAGATTAGGTCTTAATATTTCATCTTCTACTACTGCATTACTTTGGTTATTATTACCATACATCGTACTTTGTGCATTTTGTGTATTATTACTCTGTGGAGTACTAGTATTTACTACATCCTTCTTAACCTCAGTATTTACTATACTACTAGGTACTACACTACTACTTGAAGTATCATTATTTACTACATCCATAGTATCTCTTAAAGCCTCACTATGAGTATGAGTATCAGTACTACTATCTCCATGTTCTTCCCCACTATTACCTAAATTAAATACATCATCAGGTAAGAACACATTTTGAATACTCATATAATCAAGTAATCTCTTAGTTGGATTCTTCAATACAAAAGTACCATCCATTGACTTCTTATATATCAAATTAGTTCTAGGTTTATTATCTTCATCAACAAAGAACTCACAAACTTCAATAATCTCTCTTTGAAATCTATTTAATTTCTTACTAAAATATCCTTTAACATATATACCTACTTGTACATATCTATGAATTGTTGTTAAGAACTGATCCGTATCTTGACTAGATTCCATTAACGAATACATACGAAGAGGAATACTACTAGCTTTATCTGCATGAATAGTTGAAAGAATATTATGTCCTGAAGATATTGAGTTTCTTACGGCCATAACAGCCTCAGCTGAACGAACCTCGGATAGTAAAATCCATTTTGGGTTCTGTCTCATGCACGCTACTAAAACATCAGAATAACTACAAATATTATTAGTTTTCATCGCTACTATATCACGATGTGGAAATATTCTATCTAAGTGTAATTCCAATGTATCTTCAATCGTAATTATCTTTTCATTTTCTTTTATATGTGCCGCCAAGTATTTTACTAACTCTGTTTTACCAGAACCAGTCTCTCCGGCAACCATTATATTACAATGCCCCTCAACACATTTAATTAAGAAATCATGTAAATTTTCTATAACATATTGTTCATTTAATAATTTTTGTTTATTTAATCTTATTTTAGCTGGTGTTTTACGTATTAAACATGCTATTCCATTTGTCGCAATAGATTCATGTACAAAGTTCATACGTAATTCTGCTGACTCAGCATCTAATAAAGGATGTGCCATATTAAAAGTTTTACCCATAACATTAGAACATTGAAATGCTAACTTTTCCATAAAAGCATTATTAATATCCGGTCTATCTACTTGATAAACACCTTTAGATAAAGTTTTTAACCACACTTGCCCATTATTAGAATATGAAATATCGGTTATATCATCATCAGCTAAGAACTCTGATAATGGACCAAAGTCCATCTGTTCAAATATAGCATCATTCATATTATCACCCCTACTAACTATTTATATCAACACAATTTTCTAAGATTTTTTGTTTAATTTGTTCTGATGAAACCTCAGTAGCGCCTTCATTCTTTGTATAACTAGCATTTCTTGGAATAGGAATAACTTCTACATTAGCAACATATTCACTCTTCTTAAGTAAGTCAAATAAACTATCTTCAACTTCGAATAACATTGCTGCAGGAGTTCCTCCTGAAATAGTATTTTCTAACAATGAATTACCATTATCATCTTTAATTGCTTTAACTTTAACAGACTCTACTAAAGTACCAAAAGTAATTGTACTACCATCTCTAATTTGAACCATTAAATCAATATAATCTTCTGGTCTAATTCTATTATAATAAGTAGTCTTATTATTTACTTTTAAAGAATATACTGTATAGCCATCAGCCATATTCATAAAAGCATAATCAGGCATTTGTTCAGCCTTCATAACAAGTTCACTATAAAATAAACTCTTAGCTGGAATACCCGTTGTATAACTAGCATAATTATTTAAAACATCTTTATCACTAGTTAAGATATTTTTAGCGGAAGTAACTAATGAATTAGGTATTTTAACATGACCAATCATATCTTTTGTAATTTGAGTCTTTTTATCAATATTTTTAATTGCATAAGGAACAGTTACTAAGTTAGTAGCTTTACTAACCCGATAATTATAACCAATTACTAGAGTCAATACCCCAATAACAATACAAATAATAGTTACAGTATTCTTATTCTTTAAGAACTTCTTAAATGGTGTTAAAAAATTACTCATTATACTCCTCCTTATCCTTGATTATTAGAATTACTTGCTTCATCATAATTCATTATCTTGCCTTTAATAAATTGTTCAATGTATTGTGAACCAATAGTAGTTTCTCTATCCGTAGCTGAATAACTTGCATTTCTAGGTATTGGCATTACTTTAACACCACCACTAATTGCCTCAGTACTCTTAAGTAATGTGTAATATTCATTTTTAACAGCAAACCACATCTTAGCTGGTTTTCTAGCATCACTTGATGATTCAAATACATCATTACCTTGTGAATCTAATACCGCAAGTACCTTAACACTTTCAAACAATTTACCAAAAATTATCTTATTATTTTCATTTTCAGCTTTTACATACAAATCAACATAATTACCTGTATATATTGAATTACCATATGTTGAATTAATATCTACATCTAAAGAATATACTGTATATCCATCCGGAATATTCGTCATTTCATTAGAAGTAGCTTCCTCAAATTTAACAACCATGCCATTATAGAAAAAACTATTAGCTGGAATTGTATAACCATATTTAACATAGTTATTTGTGATTTGTGAAGCATTAGTCAAAATACCTAAGGAGCTTGCAACCTTCTTAGGCATTTCGGTATACCCAATTAACTCACTAGTTATTTGAGTACGACTAGATATTTCTTTCTTTGCATATGGGACTTTAATTGTTGTAATAGCTTGTTTTACTTGATTATTATAAACAATGTAAATACCAACTACCCCTATTAAAACAATAAGGACAGTTAGTGTATTTTTATTTTTAATTATCTTTGTTAATTCTTCTTTTATATTTCCCATTTTATTCTCCCTTACCAAGTACAAGTACTATCATTAGTTTGACAAATCCCTTTTCTATTCATTGCTTCTTTTAATAATGGATCTTTCTTCATTTCATTTGCATCCATATTATATAGATTAGGAAATTGATTATTAAAGGCTGTCTTTAATGTACTACCACTAGCACCAGATTGTACCCATTTAAACAATGTTGGATAGTTACTACTTAACCATGATCTTTGTGAACCATTATATAGCTCTTTTAAATACTCACCAAATGCTGGCATCACTTCTATATAACATATTTTCTTAGTAATAGGTTTTGAGCTATCACTAGTAATTCCTGGTACCCCATATTCTAATATAGCATCAATTTCATTGACTAAATCTAAACTAGTATCAGCTTCTTGACCTACATTAAAACTATTGGAAGCACTAGTTACACGAACACTAACTTTAGGCGGAACTTCATATATATCATAGAAGTTCACGTCATAATTTTTTGAAATATTAGTGTTTTCTGAAAATCTTCTAATAAAGTTTTCAATAAATTTTTGTTTACTTATTCTTACATCACCATATAATCTGTAGTAAGAATAATCAACGGCATCAATCATGGAGGCTTGAGTTACCTCTTTTAACATATAATAATCTTGCGTAGTTCCAGTAGTACTGCTATTAACTAAAAGCATTACTCCAATTACTAGAATACCAAGTAAGATTAAACCATAACCCCAATAGGACTCTTTCATCTTTCTAACCTCCCTTAATTTAATTTATTTTTATATACTACACATCCAGAATTTTCTAATTGTGATAAGAATGTACTACTATCATTAGCGCCCTTACTCTTATCCCCATAATTAGTAGTTAATGTGTAATCTGCAAAACCAAGTGAATTAGTTTCTTGTTCTTTATTGTATTCACGTACATGTGCCATACAAGTTGGTGTTAACTTAATACTATAGATTAATGAATCATCATTACCATAGATTTGTTCACCCTTATCTTCAATGTCTTTTATAACCTCTGAAATATCTTGACTTTGACCATTATTTTCAGCCCCTGAAGTACTTCCAATCCAGTTAAGCCCTTTACTACTATCTCCATTAGGGAATAAATTATTTAAAGAAACACTCTTAACATAGAATTGTAATTTGCCGTTATCAGTAACTTTAACTGAGTCATAATTACCAATCGTAGTTGTATAATTTATCGTTCTATATCCAGAACAAGTATTTGATCTAGGACAAGCTGCATTATAATCATCTATACGTGATACGGTAACATCTTTATTTAAATCAATGTAATCACAACAATTACTATTTAATAACTCATAGAAACATTCATCAGACATCGGATTACTCTTACACTTATCACTTGCCGCAATAGTAGCACACTTATTCTCATCATCAGTAGAAGGAATAATTGGTTCAACTTTATATGTACATACAAATTGGTCTTGAGCCGTACCAGATAAGTAACCATTTGCACCCATAATTCTACCTAAGTTCTTTGAACTATTAAAGTATTGACCAATATTAGCAAATTTTAATGTATACGTATAATTTCCTTCTGGAGTAGTTAATGATATTGGATAAATTAACCCATCAGCATCATTACTTCCCCTATTTGGATCATCTATATCTACAAGTTGTGAGTTAGGTTGTTTTTCATTAGCAGTAACAAAGCCTTTACTTGGATATGTATAGAATGGAACCATTGATTTAAAGTATATGAATTGTTGTCCAGCAACATCTCCATACTTATCAATTGAACCTATTTTACGGTAATTATAATATGAAATGGCATTGTCTTTAGATGGTTTTCCATCTTCATCAATTGTATCATAATATTTTGTTGAAATTTTATTACTATCTGATGGTGATGTTGCACATCCAAATGTATTAGCATAACTTGTATCACTACTACAATAATACTTAGTTGAATTTACTTTGGCATCGCCATCCATTTTTAATTTGTTATTACCATTCATCATTTCCATATATGAAGATTCATCATAAGTAAATGTTATTTCTGGATCAAATTGATAATCAGTTGACCATGTTGTACACATGTTAATTTCTTCCGTAATACTTACTAATTCTGCTTTAGCACTCTTATAAGTGGCAAGAGCAGTTTCCATCTTTCCTTTAATTGCCGTTTTAGTAGCATTGTAATTTTCTTGAGCTTTAGCTTTTGTACCATAAGTAATAGTAAAGTTTCCTTCACATGGATCCGGTTCAGTTTCTACACATATATTATGTCCAGCCTCTGTAGCATTACCAGCCCACCATTCTTCCTTAGCACATTTTGTCCTTGTAGTATTTTTATAAGTATGAGAAGTATCTTCTTCCTTATTCCCACTTATAGTTCCAGCAGAATCTTCACTTGAACTTGCTGTAATATTTTCCTTATCAATTACAAACTCAGCTCTTAAAATATTACTATTTGAGCCAGTTAAACTTAACTTATATTTATTGTATTTAAAATTGAATGTAAAATCTTCTAAATAATATGTATCAGCATCACTTGGATAATCTGGAGTTGAAGTACCCGAATCAGGCGAACAAGAACTAGATGATTCAATTTTTCTATTAGTATGAGTAGCGCCTTTATCTGTAGCATTAGCTGTATAATATGTATCAAAGTCTATCTTTGATAATCCATCATTACCCTTATCTAATCTATCATACATACCTTTATAGTAATTATAAAGATTTAATTGCTCTAACATTGTTTGTTTTAATGCCACTGCACTTGCCTGATATGCATCAACTTTAATATCAGTTGAAACACAAGTTCTTTGAGCTGCTACACCAGCAACAGCATGATATCTATTATCTAAGTTAATTGAAATATATCTACCTTGTTTAATAGTACCTAAGTCACCTGGCATTTTAAAGGCATAATCTTCTTTACATACTACCTTACAATAATTATGAGCACCAGCTTCTTGAATAGTATATTCGTTACCATTAGGATCACTCTTATCTACGATGCAAGCATCCCAATCAGCACTAGCTCCAACATTTTTACCTTCATAAACAGTTGCTACAGTCTCACTTGGAGTACATAAGAATCCATTTGTTGCAACGCAAGCAAGATTTTCTGGAGTATTAGGAACACAACTTGGATTATCACTTAAATTCAATGAAGTAGTCTCGGTTAATGTTAAAGGAGCATTTCCTTTATTATTAATAACTAGGAATCTTTGTGCCATATTATTTTTCTTAGCACGAGCAAAGAATACATTTCTTACATCATCTGCATCATAATATTTTAAAGATGCCGTAACATTTAAAGTACAATTACTTCCAGCTGGAATAACAAGAATTACATCAGCAGATATTTGTCCTTGCTTACTAGTATCTATATTTTCAATAGTCTTAGTATAACCAATACTACCACCATTAACATCTTTAACAGCAATATCAACACTATTAATATCTACACCCGATTTAGGATTTTTAAGAATTAATTTATATTTAGCAGTTACATTGCCATTTTCATAGGAATTAGTTAATTGTGTAAATGACATTTGCATAGAATTATTTTGTACTGTTGAAATACAACTTTCAACAGTATTCATTAAAGTAGTAGAACCACCATAACTTTGATATACAAGAGCATGTTTTTTATATGGACCATTAGCAATTCCTAAGAAAGGCTGACCATATTTAACCATTAAAAGTCTTGCTGTATCTTGAATTGTTGTATAATCAGCTCCACCTGAATTTTTATATAAACAATAAATTGCTTTACCAAAATCACTATCTAAATCTAATTGTTCATCAGCAGTATATTCCCATCCAGCTTCAGTTGGACCTTTTACGGCCGGATCAATACAATAAGCAGTATAAGTTGATGATGAATCATCAGTACAATGTGCTGTAACCGTATATGTTTTAGTAGTTGATAATCCCGTAACTGGACTACCTGATGCCCATTCTGATTTTGGATTTAATTTGATAACTGAATCAGTACAGAATCCAGCTTCTGTATATTTAGTTGGCGCATCAACTATATTAGCTGAAGCATCAATTTGAGCACATCCTTTACTATTAGGATCTAAACAAGCATTAGCTGTCATAGATGTACCACCGCCAGCACCACTACTAGTATTATTATTGTCAGGATTATAATTGCTTCCATTAGGATGAGTCGATGTTCCTGCAGCAACTATTGAAATACTATACAATTCAATAGAATCATCTTCTTTCATACAGCTAACAATTGCTTTACCAGTTCCATCGGCATTTGCATTTATATAATACCCCTTACCATTTGGATTAGTCAAAGTAACATTTCCTGATTTAACAGTACATGTTTTATAACTGCCTATCATACTAGATTTTCCTTGTTGAATTTCCTTATTAATAGATGAAGCTCCGCCTTTCTTAGGAACTTCAAATTTAATAGTGCCAGTCTTAGATCCACCATTAGTACAAAAGACAACCGCAGTACCAGTACCAACAGCTTTAAAAGTATATGTTCCCTTTCCCGTGTTTTCTGTTGCTGTAATTACATTAGTATTAGACGATGTACATTTCATCCACGAAACCATACTTCTATCCCAGCTTGCGCCTTTTTCTAAAGTTTGAGTTTCTATAAATTCAGTTGCAGCACTTGCTCCCCCTAAAAACATTCCAAAAGAAAGAACACTAAACAATATAAAAGATAAATACTTAACCCTATTTTTCATTATACTATTCTCTCCTTTCTTTTCTTAATAACGATATACACAATAGTGCCTGCTACTACTACACAAACAAGAATAATAACCCATTTATACTTATCAGCAAAAGTTAAAGTCTTATAAATAATCGAATTATTCTTTCTTTCTTCCTCTTGTTGTTTCTTTTCCTTTTCTTCACTATAAGCCTTAACGCCACTTTTAAATTCACTTTCTTTAATATCATCTAAAGTAACAAATTGCTTACAATAGTAATAATCTTCATTACCAATACATTCTCCATAATCACTATAAATATTATATCTTGGAATTGTTACATTAAAAGTCCTTACCGCACTCTTACCACAGTCACTATCCGCATAATATAACTCTACAGTATAATCTTTAACACTCATAGCAATACCCGTATTAATAGTAAACTCTCCATTATTTGTATTACTATATGAATATTCATACTTCTTACCATTCTTATCAATAACCTTAAAACTCAAATTATCCGTAAGATTATAAATATGAATTAACCCATACCATGTTGAATCTTCAATAACCTCATCATAAGTTGGATCATTAATATTTTGTTTATATTCATAAGTTTCATAATCAACTTTAACATTAGCAGCTTCATTATTTATCTTAGCTTTAGTTTCATAACTACAAACTTCAGCATTAACACTACCCATAAATAAAAACATAAATACTGTTAAAACTACATACTTAAATTTCTTCATATCAACTAACTCCTTATTTCCTATTTATAATTTTACTATGACTATAAAAAAATTACAAGTGAAATAATCATTTATCATAAGTAAAATAGTGTCATTTTTCCATATATTTTTTTGATATTCCTAAGAAGTTATGATATATTAATTATGGTGATTTTATATGACAAGAAAAAAGAAAAATATTATTATAAGTGCCGTTATTATTGTTCTAACGGTTATAATCTGTGCAGCCATTTGGTTCATTGGCAAAGGTTTCAATAAAACAGAATATCCATATATTCATGAACTAACATTTAACGAATTAGAAAGTAAATTAAACAACCAAGATAGTTTTGTTCTTATAATTACTCAAACTGGTTGCTCTCATTGTGAAGCCTACTTACCCGTAGTTCAAAATGTTTCTAACAAATACAAAGTGGATTTTTATGTTTTAAATCGTACTAATATTAGTGATGAAGAACGTGCTAAACTTAAAAATATTGCAAATATTTCAGGTACTCCAACTACCCTTTTCTATACTAGTGGCGAAGAAAAATCGGCTCTAAACCGCCTAGTAGGTCAAGCCACTGAATATCGTTTAGTCGAAAAATTAACAAGTGAGGGTTATATCCATGAATAAAATAAAACCAGCACTTAAGGGTTTTGGTGGTATTTTCTTCTTCTTTGGTTTTCAATACCTTTATTCTATTTTAATAAGTATCCTAGTATCTAAAATAAACTTTAGCTTCCTAGCTAAAAACATAATCTTACTTCTAGGTGAGACTATTATTGCTATCGTTATGATTATCTTAAACAAAGAAAGATTAAAAAAAGATTATCCTGATTTTAATAAAAATTATAAAAAATACTTAAAAATAGGAATTAAATATTGGTTTACAGGTCTTATCTTCATGATGTTAAGTAACATTCTAATCAATGTCTATATTACTAATAATATTGCTGCTAACGAGGCCTCAAATCGTTCTACCTTAGAATCATATCCAATATATGCCATTTTAGCCATCAGTCTCATAGGGCCTCTAGCCGAAGAACTAACATTTAGATGCAATTTCAAAGACTTATTCCGTCACCGCAGCACTTTTGTCTTATTTACATCCTTAATATTTGCTAGTGCTCACGTCTTAACAAGCCTTACTAGTATTACTGACTTAATTTATTTAATACCTTATATGTCGTTATCTCTAGCCCTAGGCTTTGCCTTCTATGACACTGATAATATTTATACAACCATAATCGTTCACACTATGCATAATACCCTTGCTACCATTCTTTTAGTAGTAGCATTACTAGGAGCGTAATCATGAAAGAAAATAATAATTTATCTCGTGTTGCTAGAAATAGTAAAAAAGAAAAAACAACTATCGAACCTAAAACTGAAGAAATAAACATTGAGCCAAAGAAAAAAAGTCCTCTAAAAAAAATACTTTTACTCATCTTTATCATTGGCTTACTAATCTTACTTTGGGCTAGATTTATAGGTACCATGGGTCTTATCGTTAAAGAATATGGTATAACATCATCCAAACTGCCAAAGTCATTCGACGGTTTAAAGGTTGTCCATATTAGTGATATCCATTATGGTACTATCATTAATCAAAAAAGATTAGAAAATATCGTAAATGAAATTAACAAAATCAAACCAGATATCGTCGTCTTTACTGGTGATTTATATGATGAATCAATTAATATGACTGATACATTACAAAGTGAAGTAATAAATACCCTAAATAAATTAGAAGTAACTATTGGTAAGTATGCTGTTTCTGGTAACCATGATTATTCAGATACTATCTTCGAAGACTTAATAACTAAGTCAGGGTTCACTTATCTAAGTAATGAATCTAAAATAATCTATAATAATGGTCCAACCCCTATTGAAATAGTTGGATATCCTGACTCTCGCAAAGACAATCCTGATTATACAATTTCTCTAACTGACTACTACAAAATTGCCCTAATTCACGAACCAGACGAACTAGATAATATTAAAGATAAAGGCTTTGATCTTGTACTATCTGGTCACTCCCATGGTGGCCAAGTACGCCTACCAATAATCGGTAAAATCATTACCCCACCAGGTTCTAAAAAATATTATGATGAATACTACAACGTTAATGATACTAAAATGTATGTATCCTATGGTCTAGGTACTAGCTTACTTCGTTTAAGATTATTTGACCATCCATCATTCAATCTTTATCGAATTTATAGCGAATAAAAAAATTGTTAAGAACTTAATCTTAGCAATTTTTATTTTTCTCTTCACTATTCTTTTCCTTCTTAGGTAAAGCTTCTTTTCTTGATAAATTTAATCTACCTTTATTATCATAACCAAGTGATTTAACTATAATTTCGTCTCCTACTTTAAATAAATCACTAGGATGTTCAACACGTTTATTATCAAGTTGTGATACATGACATAAACCTTCACAACCACTCCACAACTCAACAAAGCAACCAAATGACTCTACCTTCGTAATCTTACCTTGATAAACCTTACCCGTTTCAACTTCTCTTACGACATTTAAAATCATTTCTTTAGTCTTATCAATAATGCTTTGATCTTGGTGATAAATAATTACTCTTCCGTCATCTTCTAAATCAACCTTAACAGCATCCTTATCATTTACACTAGTAACATTACTAGCTTCTAGAATAATCTTCGTAATCATGTCTCCACCCTTACCAATAACATCTTTAATCTTATCAGGGTTAATATTAAATGTAGCAATCTTAGGAGCATAAGGACTTAACTCTTTACGAGGTTCACTAATTGCACTAGTCATAACATCTAATACTTCCAAACGAGCCTTCTTTGCTTGCGCTAAAGCTTTCTTCAAAATATCTTCTGTAACACCTTTAATCTTAATATCCATTTGTAAAGCTGTAATACCTTTCTTCGTACCAGCAACTTTAAAGTCCATATCTCCCATATGGTCTTCTAACCCTTGAATATCTGTTAAAATCGTATACTTCTTACCATCTTTTGAAGTAATAAGACCCATAGCAATACCTGCTACTGGCGCCTTAATAGGAACACCTGCCGCCATTAATGACATACATCCCGCACAAATAGTAGCTTGACTACTTGAACCATTAGATTCTAATACCTCAGATACAACTCTTACTGTATAAGGAAATTCATCTTCACTAGGCATAACTTGAAGTAACGCTCTTTCCCCTAAAGCACCATGCCCAATTTCACGACGTCCTGGCGAACCATACCTTCCCACTTCACCAACACAAAACGCTGGAAAATTATAATGTAACATAAAACGTTTGGTATCTTCTAACCCAAGTCCATCTAAAATTTGATGTTCTCCTAAAGCTCCTAAAGTAGTAGTAGCAAGTACTTGAGTCTCACCTCTTGTAAATAGTCCTGAACCATGCGTTCTCGGTAAAATATCAACACTTGCCGCTAATGGTCTAATCTCATCCATAGCCCTACCATCTGGACGAACCTTCTTCTTCGTAATAAGTTCTCTTACACATTCACCCTCAATAGTATCAACTAACTTTTTAACATCTTTTAAAACATTATCTAAGTTATCATCCATTTGATACTTTAAAGAAAAATATCCCAAAGTATTTTCTTTTACTTTACTTATTGCATCATATTGTGCAAGTTTACCTTTAATATCAAAGCACTTAAACATTTCATCAGTCGCATACTCCCTTACAGCCGCTTCAAGTTCGGCATCAATTGTTGCTAAATCAACTTTAACTTTTTCTTGACCAATTTCTTTAATAATCTTCTCTTGAAAATCACATAATTTCTTAATATATTCATGTCCAAACATTAAAGCCCCAAGCATATCTTTTTCACTAACTTGTTTAGCACCAGCTTCAACCATACATATAGCATCCTTAGTACCAGCAACTGTTACACTAAGTTCAGTTTCTTCCATTTGTTTAGTATCTGGATTAATAATATAATCTTTACCAATCTTACCTACAACTACTCCCGCTACTGGTCCGTCAAAAGGAATATTTGATATTCCAAGTGCTAACGAAGAACCGAATAACGCCGTCATTTCTGGTGAACAATCAGGGTCAACTGATAAAACTGTATTAATAACTTGAACTTCATTTCTAAAATTCTCGTCGAACATTGGTCTAATTGGTCTATCAATTAAACGTGCTGTTAAAGTAGCAGCTTCACTAGGACGTCCTTCTCTTTTAATAAATCCTCCTGGTATTTTACCAACTGAGTATAACCTTTCTTGATATAGAACTGTCAAAGGAAAGAAATCTTGAGTAATTGGCGTATTACCCATAACTGCTGCTGTTAAAATAACAGTATCATTATATCTAACTAATACTGAGGCATTGGCTTGTTTAGCTAATTCTCCTGTTTCAACAACTATCTTTTTACCTAATAAATCATATTCATATACTTTTTTTTCCATAAATTACCTCTTTTCTAAGTATATAGAAGAAAAAAAGACACCAAAAATATAGTGCCTACTTTCTTATATTTAATTTTTTAATAGTTTCTCTATAACTTACTACGTCATTATTTTTTAAGTAATCTAATAGAGCACGTCTCTTACCAACTTTCATTAAAAGTCCTCTTTTTGAATGATAGTCATGGATATGAGTTTTTAAATGTTCTGTTAAATCATTAATTTCATATGTAAGAATAGCAATTTGAGCTTCAGTTGCACCGCAACCTTTTTCTTTACCAAATTCTTTAACTAATTTAGCTTTTGTTTCTTTAGAAACTGCCATAACAATTCTCCTTTCATTTATTATAATCGGTTTAATCTTCGTTTAAATCCTGAAAGGAATTGGTTTAAACCAAGAAAAAACTTTATGTACTTAGTATAGACTAAAGTATCCATAATTGCAAGCTTTTTTTGTCTTAATTTGTTAATCAATCTATTTTCGGTTTAGCATTTCTATGTATATATGATATATTCCATATATTTGTTGCCTATTTGTGTATTTTATTCTTGCTATTATCTTATTTAAATGTTATACTTTTTCTGGAAGTACCAAGTAGTTGGTGTGTTGCCTCATTTTTTGTATATATATACACTAGAAATGAGGTGATAATATGAATAAAGAATACAAATTCATTTTAAAGTTTGTAGCATTGCTATCTAAGATAGCAATAATTTTCATATTAATAGCCTTAATTTTTCTTTTAAAATTTTAAACTATCAAAATACACCTAACTAATTGTTAGGTGTAAACCATTATTTATGGGCAACACCCAACATTCTAAAAGTGGGTATTTCCTTTTTTATTATATGAAGTTTCCTTCACTCATATACATCATAGCATATTTTTCTTATAATAGCAATAGTTTTCTAAAAGAAACATCAGCCTTGCTTAACTGGCTTCAATTCATACACTGCATCAGCCATTTTAGCCACATTATTAGAATGTGTAACAATAATCACACACTTGCCTTTTTTCGCCAAGTCCTTAAAAATTGCCATAATATCAGTTTCCGTTTCCTTATCCAAATTACCCGTCGGCTCATCAGAAATTATAGTCTTCGCATCATATGCAATACTTCTAGCAATAGCGACCTTTGCTCCTCATAACCAGAAAGTTTTAATTCCCTTCTATCACCTTTTTCTTCATTTAAACCAACACTTTCTAAAAGCTTAATCGTCAAGGCTTTCTTATCTTTATCCTTAACTTCACTGACATTCATAGCCAAAATAATATTTTCTATCGCACTAAGTCCTGGTAACAAATTAAATGACTGAAACACAATCCCCACTAGTAAATTTCTTACATGGTTTCTTTTAATATTAGTTAGTGCATTTTTCAAAATATATATCTAATCATTTCATCCATCTAAGATTTTAGTAATTATCGGTGTTCATTTGGAAAACATTAAAAGTAAATTTTCAAAAAATCCCGTGAAAAACCCATGAAAAAAGACCAATACCTAAAGTATCAGTCTTCCTATCTATTTAATACCATTACTACTTAAGAACTTCTTAAAGTTAGATTCACTTAACGCTCCAACCGAAGCATTGACAGCCTTACCATCCTTAATAATAATTACCATTGGTGTATAACCATAAAACTCACTAATCTTACCAGTTGACTTAGTACCATTCGCATTAACTTCAATTTCTTTAGTTAACTTTGATATAAATGTATTATAATCACTTGAAGAAGTATCTACTGTTGTAATATCTAAGTACTTAGTCTTAAATCCTAAATCCTTTTGAACACTCTTTAAAGTTGGTAAGAACGAAACACATGCACTACAAGATGAACGTCCTAAATATAACACACTAGTATCCTTACTATCAAATAACTTCAATACTTGTGCTAAAGTTAAAGCATCAAAATCACTTACATCATAATTACTTGTTTGTGTTCCACTAGTACTACTATTACTAGAATTATTACTACCACTACCACTTTCCCCATTAGTTAAAGAAATCATAGTAAATAATAAATTAACTCCCAAAATAATAGCAATAACTACTAACACCGTAAATATCTTATTTAATATAGTTGTATAATTAATATTTTCTTTCATAAATCCTCCCAATACCCTCTATTATATAACTAAAACCAACCTAAATTCAAGAACTTATTTAGTACAAAGACTAACCCTACAATAAATGCAAGTATCACAATTACAATAAGTATCTTTATAACAATCTTCGTACCAGCAACTTCTTCTTTTAAATCATTAAAATCATCAAAATCACTCTCCGTAAAAAGATTAGTAGTAGTTAAGAAAGTATTTTCATTAGTTTTATCTAAATCTATATCTTTCTTCTCTTCTTTAGGTTTCTTAGTCTCACTAGCTAAATCTTTTTCTTCTTTTAAATTTAACTTATCTAACCCTCTAATTACAGGAGCTTCTTTAGTCGTTTCCTTCATAAAATCATCTTTAGCGCCCAATACCTTAGTCTCATCATCATCCCCCTTTAAATCACTTAATATATCTAAAGGATCTGCTCCATCACTTAAAGATTCTTTCATATTAATTGTATCTATTAACTCACGAAGTTTCTTCGATTCATCTTTCTCTTCTTTATCTTCATCATCGTCATCATCCATTTTATCCGCTAAACTAAGTCCATTTAAAATATCTAAGTTCGTATTTCTAATCTTCTTTAATCTTTCAACCTCATAACAAGCATCATTATTGTCCTTAGCTTTCGATAATATTTCATTTATATCATACTCTCTTGTTTCATCAAGATTAACCCCGTATTTAACTTCTTCATCATCATTCCTAGTTAAACGCACCTTTTTTTGGGGATCACGATATTTTTTATCTAACATACTTTTTAGTTTTTCAACATCAATCGTACTTCTATTATTATCTAAAATAGTTGTATTTGAATCTACACTAAAACCATCTAGCTCTTCTTCACTCATTTCTTCATATAATGCCTGATTTTTCTTAGTTCGTGATAAAGTTACTTCCTCATTTTTTAAATATTTATCTTCTCTAGTATTCATATAGCCTTTACTCCTATTCATATTTAATATTATCATATTTTTAGAATTTTTAATAGTATTTTTTAAATTACTCTATCTTGCAGAGTAGACACATCGTGTTCATTTTTAACGAAAAAATATCAAATTTTTATTACAGAGTATACACATCGTGTTCATTGTATTATAGTTTTCCTCAAGTGGCTTTAACTAAATTTATAGAATTTATAATGGTTTTTTTCCTAATTATTTTGTATAATAATGTACGAAAGGAAGTTTTTATGAAAGAATTAAAAGTAGATATTAATATGTGTATTGGTTGTGGAGCTTGTGCCGCTATTGATAGTGAACATTTTACTATTAATGATGCTGGTTTAAGTGAAGCTACTAGTCAAGAAAATTTAGAAAGTCCTGCAGTTAATGAAGCTATTGATGCTTGCCCTGTTGGAGCTATAACTCTTGAAGAAAAGAAAGAAAACTAACAACCCAAAGAACTTTTTACAGTTCTTTTATTTTGGAAAATCTTTGTAAAATCGATACTAAAACGAAAGGAATATAAAATATATGGAACATAAAATCAAGTTACAACCGCAATATTACAACTACATACTTTATGGCACTAAAAGAATAGAAATTAGATTATATGATGAAAAAAGACAGCAAATTAAAATTGGAGATACAATAATCTTTTTAAAAGAACCCGACTTAAATGAAAGTTTCAAAGCCAAAGTTACCGGCCTTTTAAGATATAACTCATTTGAAGATATGTTTAAAGATTTTGATACCAGCATTCTAAGCGATAAGTCAATGACTAAAAAAGATTTAATAAACGTTTTAGAACAATTCTATACTAAAGAAAAACAAAAGCAATATGGTGTTCTAGGAATTAGAATTGAATTAATCTAGCCCATGAAAAAAGCACTATTTTCTCTTAGTACTTTTCTTTTTGTCTAAAGCATAAAGCTTTCTAACTTCCTTATTATCTAAATAACGATACTCTCCCGATTGTAAAGTTCCTAAATCTAAGAAAGCATACTTTTCTCTTTTTAACTTTTCAACCTCATGACCAACACTTTTAAATAACTTCTTAACAATATGGTTACGTCCTTCATGAATACTTATCTCAACTAAATCCGTGTTCTTCGCTACATCATGTTTTCTTATCTTAACTCTACTTGGAACACACTTAACTCCGTCAATAACAATTCCATTCTTTAACTTAAATAATTCTTCCATACTTAAGTTACCTTCAAGCTTAGCCATATAAACTTTTTCGACTTCATTCTTTGGATGCATTAAAATATTAGCAAGCTCCCCGTCATTCGTTAGTAAAATTAATCCCGTCGTATCATAATCTAATCTTCCAACCGGATAAATTCTTGCCGTAGTATCAATTAACTCCGTAATAACCTTACGATTTTTATCATCGCTTGCACTACAAATATATCCTCTTGGTTTATTTAATAAATAGTATTCCTTCTTCTCTATATTAATTGCTTTACCATTTACTAAAACCTCGTCACTACTGCTTACCTTAGTCCCTAACGTTCTAACAATATCACCATTAACCGATACCTTACCTTGTAAGATTAATTCTTCGGCTTTTCTCCTTGAACACACACCTGCATTAGCTATCACTTTTTGTAAACGTTCCATAATATCACTCCTCGTTTTTAAGTACCATAATCATACCATACTTTAATGAAAAAAGATACTAAAAGAAAAAACTTACCCAAAAAAGATATAACATAATACGAATGCCGCTACTAAACCCCAAAAATCAGCAAACAACCCCGCCCACAAAGCATGACGAGTTTTTGTAATCTTAACCGAGCCAAAATAAAGTGCCAAAACATAAATCGTCGTATCGGTACATCCTTGAATAATCGAAGCAAGATACCCAGCATACGAATCTGGTCCATATAAAGTAAACACTTGGTTCATCATAGCCAAAGCCGCATTACCTGAAATTGGTCTTAAAATAGCCATCGATAAAGCTTCAATGGGAATACCAACATTCGGTAAGAACGACAAGAAAAATTCTAAAATACCACTTCGTACAAAGATATTTATCGCTAAAACCATCGCCACAACCGAAGGCACTAGATTAAACGCTACCCCAACACCTTCCTTAGCCCCTACTAAAAACTCATCATAAATATTAACTTTCTTCTTATAACTATAAACAATAATAAATAAAACTATTATAGGAATTACATAAGTCATTTTCTTCGTCTCCTAATAATATAGTCTAAAGATAACCCTGCTATGGACGCTACTGAGGTAGCTAATAACGATGGCAAAATTATCCCCGTAGCATTCATACTTCCATGAGCCATTCTTAGAGCAATAACCGTAGTAGGAATAATAGTAACACCCGCCGTATTTAAAACTAAAAACGTAATCATAGCCTCTGTTGCCTCCCCTTTTTTAGGATTTTCTTTTTCTAACTCTTGCATAGCTTTTAGCCCAAAAGGCGTCGCCGCTGAACCAAGTCCCATCATATTCGCTGCAATATTAGAAGCAATATAACCTAAAGCCTTTGAATTTTTATCCAAAGTAGGAAAAAGTTTATGCAATACTGGGCAAATAGCCTTCGCAAACTTATCTAAAAGGCCACTTTTTTGTGCTAATTGCATAACCCCCATCCATAAAATAAGTACTGGTAACATGTTAAAAATTAACTCTATCCCACTATTAACCGCAGCTACAATTTCTTCATTAATTAAAGCCCCATTACCACTAACTAGCCCATAAGATATCCCACTAACAATCAAAAACAACCATATAACATTAATCATTAATTCCAAAACATAAGAAAATCTAAAACCTTATGCCAAAAATTCTCCTGTATTTTCTCATTCTTTCTAGCTAAAATATCTTCCTTAGCAATTACTTTACCCTTTAATTTAACCACAACACTACCTACAGTTTCATTATCTTCATAACTATCTTTTTTCACTAAATCATAATTAATTTTAATATTCTTTTCTTCATCACTAGTTAGTAAAGCTTTCAAATCATTCTTTAAATATACCTGGTCATATGTTCCTTGAGTATCAATTCTAAAACTATCCTTATCTAAAACTTTAACTAAGTTATATTTCTTAAAGTTTTTTTCATATAACGCCTTATGATCGGCAAAATCATCTGGGTCATTTAATGTTACCACTACTAAAGTCTTATCTTCCCTAGATGCCGCCGTTACCAAAGTCCTTCTAGATTTCTTCGTAAACCCCGTCTTACCTCCGATACAGTACTCATACGAATCCAATAATTTATTTTTATTATGCCATACATAAGATTTATAACTACTTTGCGTTTTATAATTTTTTGTTCCAATTATCTGTGTAAAAACTTTATTCTTTAAAGCATAACTCATTAGCAAAGCCATATCATAAGCCGTCGACTTATTCCCAAGTCCTTCCTCATTTTCTAACCCACTAGCGTTAATAAACAAAGTATTAGTCATATTTAATGCCTTGGCTTTTTCATTCATTAACTTAGCCATATTATCCATATTTCCCGCTACAACCCTGGATATCTCTATGGCCGCATCATTACCACTTCTAAGCATAAGCCCATATAGCAAATCCTTTAACGTTAACTCCTCTCCAACCTCAATATAAATATTCGACCCATAAGCTTTCAATACCTCTTTTGAAACCACAACTTTTTCATCCAAACTCTTATTTTCAATAGCTACTATTGCTGTCATTATCTTAGTTGTACTAGCAATAAGTCGCTCATCTTTTATATTACTCCCCTCTAATACCCTGTTAGAAGAAGCATCCATAACTATATAACTAGAGGCCCCTATCGCATAAACCCTCCAAGGTATTAACACAAACACTAAAATCAACAATTTCTTCAATTAAATCACCTAAAAAATAATATGTTCTATCTACTCTTTTTATTAATTTTAATCCCCTTATAAAATCTTTTCCCTATAAAAAATACTCCCAGTATAAAAAGGATAAATTCTAAACTAAAAATAATATGAAAAAGAAACTCCCCTATACTATACCCTATAACTAATAAATTAAGATTAAGCACTACAAAACTTAAAAACACCGCTATAAAAAACATACTTATTAATATCATAATATCACTACTCTATTTTATCCTTAAAACTAAATTTTAGAAGTAAACTAAGTGTTTTTCCAAAACTTTCTATTTATATTTTTTCTAATCTATTATATAATTAACTAGGTGATTATATGGAGTTTTTAAAATATATAATTCTAGGTATTATCCAAGGAATTACTGAACCATTACCTATCTCTAGTAGTGGTCATTTATTAATATTTAGAGAGTTATTTAATACTAATATGTTTAATGATTTAAACTTTGAAGTTATTGTTAATTTTGGGTCATTTATCGCTATATTAATGATATTCTGGAATGATATTGTTAAACTAGTTACTGGTTTTTTTAAATATCTTTTTGGTAAGAAAGAAGATAAAAAGAAATTTACTGATGACTTTAAGTATTGTATGTTAATTGTTGTTGGTTCTATCCCTGTTGGTATTATGGGTTTATTATTTAAAGATAAGATAGAATCTTTCTCTAATGTCTATGAAGTAGGCTTTGCCCTTGTAATTACAGCAATTGCTCTATTTATTGTTAAAGATAGTAAGGGTAAGAAAAAAGACTACGATATAACCTATAAAGATGCAATTATTATTGGTTTATTCCAAATGATTGCCTTAATTCCTGGTTTATCTCGTAGTGGTATGACTTTAGTTGGTTGTCTTCTTTGTGGTTTATCAAGAGAAGCATCATTAAAATATGCATTCTTATTATATTTCCCTGTTTCTGTAGCGTCTTTTGGTTTAAGTTCTATTGATGTTATAAAAAGTGGTATTGATAGTGCCTTAATTCTTAACTATGCTGCGGGTCTAGTTGCAGCCTTCCTAGGTACTTACTTAACTTACAATTGGTTATCTAATATCGTTAAAAAAGGTGCTTTATGGAAATTCTCTATCTATTGTATAATCGTAGGTATCTTCGTTCTTATATATTTTAGATAGTTTTGAAGGCTTAAGGCCTTCTTTTTTATTGCTAAATTTACCCAAAATAAAAGATAGCTATATATTTTTTCACTATCTTCGTATCAAAACTAATTACATTTTTGTTCGTTATGTCCAATTGCTTCATGATGAACTACATGAGTTACAGCATCGTGATATACTGTATGTGTTTTTTCATAAGTTTCCCACCCATGATGACCGGTTTCTATATCATGATTATAATGTCCTAAAGAATCATCTAGAGCAAATTCAGCACCACAAGGACATCTTGCTACAGTACCATCATATACTACCTCATCCCACGTTTCTTTATCTACAACGGTTTCATCCCATGCGGCACTATCTTGTACCCACACGGTTGTGCACGTTTGTTCAGATTTATTATCTATATTTGAAGATGTTCCAGAATTATTATTTTTAGAAGAATTATTTTCTTTATTAGTATTAGAATTTATATTATCCTTTGTAAAACTACTAGCATTTTCCTTATTATTTAAAGCTTGATTATTACCATTATTAGTAGAAACAGAAGAATCATTATCATCTTTCTTTTCCAACACCTTAACAGTAAACTCTTTTGTTGATTCATTTTCCACTTTATCTCTAGCAATTACTTTAACACTATATTCTCCAGCTTTTGAAGTATCTAGCTTTGTTGAATCAATAAAATAATACGCTTTGCCAGCTTCATCAAGATTATTATCAGCTCTAATAATTTCTCCATCAATATCATCTTTCACAGACTTAACATTATCATTTGGATTATACTCATCACCCTCAGTTATTTCTACAGTATCACTATATAATTCAATAACTGGAGGTTCTTTATCTATCACCTTTAACTTAAAAGATTGACATCCCCAAGCAATTATCAAAAGAAGTATAAAACAGTCAATAATTAAAAGCCATTTTTTCTTAATAATTTTCTTGTTTTTAAGCTTTACCACACCACATTACACCTTTCTAACAAAGCACAGTCTAATTACAAATCGTTTCATTCCACGCAGCGGAATCTTCTACCCATTTAGTTCCATATTCTGCCGGATGTGAAATATGTTCATATAACTCTTTACAATTTCCATGATTGCTTTCTAAGCTATGATTAACCCAATCATCATCATTATAAAATATTGCACCACAAGTTATGCACTGTATTCCTACCCATTTTTCTTCAATCCAAGCATTCTTAATTAAATATTGCTCATTATGACCTGTCGCATCATGATGTACAATCTTACATGTTTGTTGCGATTTATTATTTGAAGATGTTTCAGAATTGTTGTTTTCAGAAGAAGTATTTTCTTTATCTAAATTCTCACTATTCTCCGATGAACTATTTAAGTTGTTCTTACTACCTGATGCCGAACTACCTTTGCTAGTATCAGAATCATTATTATAATTATTTGAAGAAGAAAAACCACTATCATCATTTTTTGCATTAACTTTGACTATAAACTCTTTTGTTGATTCATTTTCTACTTTATCTTTAGCAATAACTTTAATGCTATATTCACCGAATTTTGAAGTATCTAACTTTGAAAAATCAATAAAATAATACGCTTTGCCAGTTTCATCAATATTATTATCAACTTTATTAATGTCGCCGTCAACATTATCGTTCACCGACTTAACATTATCATTTGGATTATACTCATCACCCTCGGTTATTTCTACGGTATCACTGTATAATTCAATAACTGGAGGTACTTTATCTACCCTCTTTAACTTTGAAGACTGACAACCAAAAATAATTATTAAAAGAGCAAGAAAACAAATAACCAATAACATCCATTTTCTTTTAATATCTCTATTATATTCAATTTTTTTCATATATTAATCACACCTTTTTTCATTATGTCCAGTCGCCTCATGATGAACTATATGCGTTACAGCATCGTGATGTATTGTTTTATATTGCATATATGTGTGATTACTTCCATGTTTATCATCACCCTGACCCAAATGCGTCATAGCATGCTTCCACCAATCATCTTTAGATAAAAATTCTTGACCACATCCATTACACACATAAACAGTAGCTATTGCAACCTTTTCATCCCAAGCTTCTTTATCCACAATAGTTTCATCCCATGCAGCACTATCTTGTACCCACACGGTTGTACATGTTTGTTCAGATTTATTATCTATATTTGATGATGTTCCAGAATTATTATTTTTAGAAGAAGCATTCTCTTTATTAGAATTAGAAGTTGCATTATTCTTTGAAGAACTACTTGTATTATCTTTACTACTTATTTCAAAATTGTTATTATCAGATTTAGAACTATTATTATGATCATTTGAAGACGAAGAACTATTCTCATTATTTTTTGCATTAACTTTGACTATAAACTCTTTTGTTGATTCATTTCCAGCCTTATCTCTAGCAATTACTTTAACACTATATTCGCCAACTTTTGAAGTATCTAACTTTGAAGAATCAATAAAGTAATATGCTATGCCAGTTTCATTTGGTACTTTATCTTCTTTAGTAATATCTCCATCAATATCATCTTCCACAGACTTAACATTATCACTTAGACTATACTCACCACCCTCAGTTATTTCTATAGTATCATTATATAATTCAATAACTGGAGGTACTTTATCTATTTTCTTTAACTTAAATAAATAACACCCCAAAATAACTATCCCAATTACTACCAAAACTATAATAACTATTAACCATTTTTTCTTTTTATTTTTAGTATTATCTTTATTTTTATTAATTTCAAACTGCTTCATACTTATTATAAACCTTTCTAAATAATCACATAATTTTTTTAAACCATTTACCTGATATTTCCTATCCATGGCTTTCTGCCAATATTTAACCGTTTCGTATTAAAAAACTCACCTTTGTATTAAATTTAATGCCTCCTAATAACATTCTTTATCTTCATTATAAATAATAATTGGCAAAATGTCATTAATTATTAATTAGCAATTTACTAAAAATCTCCCTAGTCTTTCCTTTCCAAAAGCAAATTCTTGATTTTTTCAATAACAACATTGTGTGTATAATCCACCTTTTTATAATTTCTTCATTATCTTAATGTTTTATGGAACTAATTTTTTTCTAGAATATTCATTAAAGTTTTTAATTATCCCACAAGAAATGTGAAAGAACCTCAAAAATAAAAGATAGTCATATATTTATTGACCATCTTTATAAGTAACATGATTATTTATCTGTATCTTCATTTCCAAAGTAATCATGCAATTTTGTATTTCTTAAATTGTCTTCTTGATTGGCTTTATCAAGCGTTTTCTCCCATGTTTTTTCCATTTCATATTTAAAAAACTCAACCATTGAACTTATATCTTCTTCTGTATCAAATTTTTCTAATGCTGCATAATAATATTTTTTATCTTCATTATAAATAATGATTGGTGGAAGGTCATTAATCATTAATACGTAGTTTGCTAAAACTCTTCCTAACCTTCCATTGCCGTCAGCGAAGGGGTGAATCTGCTCAATTACATTATGGGTATAGACCGCTGTTTTTATAATTTCTTCACTATTTTTAGGCGTTATTGAGTTAATTTCTTCTATAAGTTTTTTTACATCATTTTGAACTTTTTCTACCGAAGAGCCGACTTCATTAATTCCCGTTACATAATCATGTTTTTTATATTCGCCAGGTCTTTCACTATTTATTATATATCTTCTTTCATCATACGTACCTTTAGTTAAAATTTTATGTATTTTCTTTATACATTCCTCACTAATAGGCGCCTTTTCCACCACTTTACTCAAAATATAGTCATAGCAATCTTTTTGATTACTAATTTCAAACAAAGTTTTTAACTCACCAGTATAGTTTATAATTTTTCCCTTATTGAATATTTCTCTAGTATCATGATAAGTTATTTTATCATTTTCAATCGCTCCAGAATTATAGGCAAATAAAACACTAAAATTTTCTAAAATATTCATATAATCTTCTTTACTCATACGTTTTTGTTTTTGCCAAAACTTTATAACCTCTTCATATTTATATTTTAAAACTGCCATATTCATTCCCCTTTCATATAATTAGTTTTGTATTTAATTTTCTTCTGTTTCCCCTTCATTATACCACAAGTTTTACAAATTCTAAGTAAATCTTATAATAAAAACTTATTTAATTCAAGACTTTATCAGTCATACGAAAATGCCAGTTATCAACATATTTTGATACTCAAATACTCATTTTACGTCGATAACTGCCATTTTCAAGCATTTTTTATTTCACAAAGAAAAAGAAGAAACCACCCAAGTTTCCTCTTAAAACCTACACTCTTTCAACATCAAGATAGGTTTCATGGTCATTAATATCGTAAGCTTCGCCCTTAATATCTCTAACAATTTCTAACGTTAAAGTTTCATTCTTAATGAACTCTTCATAAGTACTTAAACACTTATCAATATCACTATCACCACTAATATATAACTTAATTCTATCTTGAATATCAAAATCTTTTAATTTTCTTAAATTTTGAACTTTCGATACTAACTCACGAGCTAATCCTTCTAAAATTAAATTTTCACTTAACTTAGTATCTAAAATAATAAAGTCATTACTATCCATGGCTACATCAAAACCTTCTTTAGCGTTAATTCTAATGTCTACCATATCTGCATTAATTTCTAAATCATTATCTAAGAACTTAACGGTAATACTTTCCTTATTATTTAAATTATTCTTCTCTTCGTCACTTAAATTTTCTAGTAAAGTCTGGTAAGCCTTAATATCTTTACCAAACATCTTACCAACAACTTTGAAATTAGGTTTAATCACAAAATTCATATAAGTTGCAACTGATTCAGTATATAAAACATCTTTAACATTCAACTCTTCTTTAATTAAATCTAATAAGTCGCCAATAAGTTTTTTATCCTTACCATTAATAATAGCTTCCTTAATTGGAATTCTAACCTTAATCTTACTATCTTCTCTAGCATTACGCCCTAGTGAGATTATATTTCGAACCTTATCCATACGAGTCTCAATATAATCATTAACCATTGACTCATCATACTTAGGAAAATCACTTAAATGTACTGAAGACCCTAAAGTTAACTTCGTATACATCTCTTCACTAATAAAAGGTACAATTGGAGCGATTAACTTACATACTCCACATAATACTTGGTAAGTAGTTTGATAAACTGCCCTTTTCGAAGTATCCTCTTCACTCTTCCAAAATCTTCTTCTATTTCTTCTAATATACCAGTTCGATAAATCTTCACTTACAAAATTAGAAATAGCTTTCGTTACTTTATTTAAATCAAATTCTTCATAAGAATCTGTAACATATTTTACTAATCTTTCATACTTTGATAATAACCACTTATCAATTTCATCTAAATCTTCATAAGCGACATTGTACTCTCTTGGGTCAATATTATCTGCATTCGCATACATTTGAAAGAATGAATAAGTATTTTTTAATGGGTTAAAGAATTTTGAATGTACTTCCTTACAGCCATTTGAATCATACTTTAATGGTGTCCATACTGGAGAAGCATATAACATATACCATCTAACCACATCAGCTCCGTAAGTATTTAATTCCTTAATTGGATCAATAATATTACCAACACTCTTACTCATTTTCTTACCAAAACCATCTAGTACCATGTCATTAACGACAACATTTTTAAAGCTTGATACTCCAGATACAATGGTTGAAATACAAATTAGGGAGTTAAACCAACCACGAGTTTGATCAACACCTTCCGCAATAAAATCAGCTGGAAATTGGGATTCAAATAGCTCTTTGTTTTCGAATGGATAATGATATTGACCATAAGGCATAGCGCCACTATCAAACCAAACATCCATAACATCACTAACACGGCTCATAACGCCACCACACTTTGGACATTTCAAATGAACATTATCAATATAAGGACGATGTAGCTCTAAATTTCTTACATTAATATTTTCCACTACCATACTTTGAAGTTCATCTAAAGAACCAATAACATGCTTACAAGAACACTTATCACAAATCCAAATTGGCATTGGACAACCCCAATAACGATTACGAGAAATTCCCCAGTCAACCATATTTTCTAACCAGTTATTAAATCTCTTTGTTCCCACATATTCTGGATACCAATTAACACTCTTATTTGCTTTAATAATCTCATCCTTATATTGCGTAGTTCTAATATACCAAGCAGGTTTAGCATAATAAATTAAAGGCGATTTACATCTCCAACAATGAGGATAATCATGAGTTAACTTAATCTTCTTAAATAACTTATCGTTTTCTTTTAAATATTTAATAATTTCAATTTCTAACTCAGGATCTGTTACTAATCTATTAGCCCAAGGTCCTTCGGTATAACAGCCATCCTTTCCAACTGGGTTAATAAATGTAATCCCATTTTCTCTAGAAACTCTATTATCGTCTTCACCAAAAGCAGGGGCAATATGAACAATACCCGTTCCATCACTATCCGTAACATAAGAATCACTTAATACTTCAAAGGCCTTACCTTCGACCTTAACAAATGGTAATAACTGTTCATACTTAGTACCAACTAAATCTTTACCTAAAGTCTTTTCAATTACTTCATAATCTTCTCCAAGTACCTTATCTGCTAAAGTCTCAGCCACAATAAACTTATAACCCATAGATTTTACAGTTAAATATGTTAAGTCTGGATTAACACATAACGCCACATTAGCAATCAAAGTCCAAGGTGTAGTTGTCCATACTAAGAAATATTCGTCCTTACCAACAACCTTAAAAGGCACAATAACAGTATTGACACTATCTTGATGATACTCTTGCGATACTTCATTAGCGGATAACTCAGTTCCACATCTAGGACAATAAGGTAATACCTTTTCTCCATGATATAAAACACCTTTCTTATCCATTTCTTTTAAAAGCCACCACTCTGATTCAATAAAGTTATTACTACATGTAATATAAGGATTTTCACAATCAATAAATTGTCCCATTAAGTCGGTAACATCATTTATTTCATCGATATTTAATGCCGTTGCCTTATTACATTCTTTACAAAAGTTTTCAATACCAAACTTTTCAATATCAGCTTTAGTTTTAAATCCTAACTTCTTTTCAACATTAACTTCAATTGGTAGGCCATGGGTATCTAAGCCAATTTTTCTTAGCACCTTATAACCTTGCATGGTTTTATACTTACAAAAAGAGTCTTTAATTGTTTTAGCTAAAACATGGTGAATTCCTGGTTTAGCATTTGCATAAATTGGGCCATCATAAAATACCCAAGTTTTATTATTTTCTCTATTTTGAATAGTTTTGGCTAAAATATCTTCACTTTTCCATTTTTTTAAGATATCTTGATTAACATACTTAGCATCTCTTTTGTCTAATTCTTCAAACTTTTTCATAAAACATTTCCTCCTAAAATTAAAAATAGTCTCACAATCTAAGGACGAATATTCGCGGTACCACCTTAGTTCATGAAACTATTCACACACTTAAATCTTGTAACGCCAGATAAGCGATTATACTTTTAATATAATGCATCCAAAGTGATTTGTAATAAGCTTTCATTAATTAATCTCTCAGCCTATGATTAACTCTCTTGTAATTACTTATTTATTACCGTCTTTTTCAACTGCTTTACGTACCCCATTATAACGCACATATTTAACTTTTTCAAGCTCTTAATTTTTAATTTAGTGCGTTTTATTCGTTATCTTTTATTGATAATTAAACTTATATTTTGCAATTTTTGATTACCAGTACTTTTCTTTAACTTTGACAAACTTACGGACAATTTGTAATTTATCCGTAGTTTTGTCAAAAACCTAATTAAAAAATAGATAGTCCTAAACTACCTATCTAACAATTCTTATCACCTTTTACATTCAAATTATTTTTGTATTTCGTAGAATATAAAAAAGTGATTTTTTAGCAATTTTGTATTACAGAGAATACAAAATTTAATATTTTTATCCTTTACTTTGAGCCTCATGATACTTATATAGCAATTCACTTTCAAAGTTCGTAATCTTACCACTAGGTAACAACAACATCCTAGAAACCCCAACAGCCTCTACAAAAGCTGGATTATGACTAACCATAATAATTGTACCTTCATAGTTCTTAAAGTTCTCTCCTATTATCCTTTGCGTCTCTGGGTCTAAATGGTTAGTCGGCTCATCCAGCAAAAGCAAATTAGCCCGTTTAATCATTAACTTACATAAACAAACACGTGCCTTCTCTCCTGGCGATAACACCGAAACCTTCTTATAAACATCATCGTTTGTAAATAAAAATCCCCCTAAGTAGCTTCTAATCTCTTTATCACTTAAACTACTATCTTTAACATTTTCTAATATTGTCTTATCTAAATCTAAATTTTCTTGCTCCTGCGCATAATATGCAATCTCTGTCTTCTTACCATAATAAATCGAACCCCTACTTGGTTTCAACAACCCCACAATAAGTTTTAACAAAGTCGACTTTCCAACACCATTTTCACCGACTATCAAAAACCTTTCTCTAGGACTTATAACAAACGATAAATTATTATATAAATCACTTTGACCTTCATAATTAAAATCAATATTATTTAAACTTAAAGGTACTTTATCTGGCTCTACTAAAGGTTTCAAATTCATTCTTACCTTCTTATATTCAACATCCTTCTTCAAAATATTTTCTTCTAACTTAGCTAACTTCTTCTCCCTATCCTGAGCCATTCTCTTCCTCTTACCTGAAGAATTAGAATAAAGTAAAACAATATCCCTTAACCTAGCAGCCTCCTTCTCTTGATTTTCAATCATCCTATTTCTTAATTCTTTCTGTAAATTATACTTTTTCATAAACTCATCATAATTACCTTTATACATCGTAATCTTATGTGTAGTTTTATCTAAATACATGGTCTTATTAGTAATACTATTTAAGAAAGGAATATCATGTGAAATAATTAAAACCATTCCTTTATAATTCTTTAAATAATTAATTATATAATCTCTTGTTTCTAAATCTAAATGATTAGTTGGTTCATCAAGTAATAAAATATCACTCTTGGAATATAGTAGGTGGGCAAATGCTATCTTACTCTTCTGACCACCGGATAACTCTTCCATATTTTTTTCTAACAATTCTAAATCAATATGCATCTTATCAATTATATTTAAAAGAATATTTTCATAGTTATAATAATCTAAAGTCTCTAATCTAGTCTGTTTTTTAGCAATTACTTTTAAAGTTTTATCAATATACTTTTGATCCGTACTATCACTTATCTTCGTATATAACTCTGCTATTTCATCTTCTAACTTTTTTATTGGCCTAGCACTTAATAAATATTCATATACATTCTCATTATGGGTAAACTCTACTTCTTGGGGTAAGTATCCAATTACTTTATTACCAGTATATAAAGTTCCTTTATCTAGTTTTATATTACCTAGTATTACTTTAAATAATGTTGTTTTTCCTGCTCCATTAACACCAGTTATTCCTACTTTATCTAATGGTTCAATATTAAATTCTGCATCTTCATATATTTCTTCGTTTAAAAAGCTTAGATACATATTCTTTCCGTACATGGTATTTTCCTTCGTTTCTTGTGCTATTATACTATATTTTATCTATTAAAAAAAGTATCCTTTTTAGAATACTTTATGTTGTTTTTACGATGTATGGGTCATTTACGGTTCCTATTCCGCCGGATATTTCAACATCAGCTTTCAGATTTATCGCAGGACGGACGCCATAGCCGCTAGTAACCCAGCCGCCGCCGAAGCCACCGGTCCCGCCAACGTACCAAACATACGACGCCGAGTTGGAAGGGTTGAAACGATACGGCGACATTGTCCAGTACCAAGTACCAGTATAAACATATGATAAGGTATTTAAATAACCATTTACCATAC
>ERZ779840.751-NODE-751-length-34876-cov-3.856064_pt1 | contig 34876 bp, 32 predicted proteins | sample MGYA00511561_ERZ779840 | MGnify/ENA primary metagenome ERZ779840 (study PRJEB29588, sample SAMEA2162036) | human gut metagenome | biome: human gut; feature: human-associated habitat; material: faeces | place: Denmark | collected 2008/2010 ...
CCCCCCGCTGCCGCAATGGGGGCGTGGGGGCGCTGCTGATCGGGAAGATGCTGGAGGCGGAGCCGGGTATGGTGATCCTGGGGGAGAGTGAGATGCCGGAATACGCACCGGACCCCGACATGGCCCGGCGGCGGCTGGGATTTTATGCCCGCAACCACGCCCGGCTGGCCGGGTACGATACGGAGATGTTCGGCGTGCCCTACAAGACACTGTATTGGGCGGAGCAGCCCATGGCGGATCAGCGGCTCATGGAGGCCCACCGGGATATCTATTTGAAGCGATTCTCCCCGGACAAATACGCCCGGTATGTGCGCATCCCCCGGGCGCCCGGCGCCAAGCCGCTGCCCAAAGTGGCCTGGAACGAATGAAAGAGAGGGAATAGACCCAATGAAGATCCTTGCATTTGAGTCCTCCTGTGACGAGACTGCCGTGGCGGTGGTGGAGGACGGCCGCAGAGTGCTCTCGGATATGGTTGCCTCCCAGGCGGATATGCACGCCCTTTACGGCGGCGTGGTGCCGGAGATCGCCTCCCGCAAGCACGTGGAGGTCATCGCCGCCCTGACGGAGCAGGCTCTGGCCCAGGCAAACTGCACCCGGCAGGATATCGACGCTGTGGCAGTCACCTATGCCCCAGGGCTGATCGGCGCGGTGCTGGTGGGGCTGAGCTTCGCCAAGTCCATGGCATACGGGCTGGGAGTGCCGTTGATCCCGGTGCACCATGTCCGAGGCCATATCGCCGCCAATTACCTGGCCTTCCCGGAGCTGGAACCGCCCTTCCTGGCTCTGGCCATCTCCGGCGGCAATACGCTGCTGGTGGATGTGGCGGATTACACGGATATGCACATCCTGGGGGCAACCCGGGACGACGCTGCCGGCGAGTGCTTTGACAAGGCTGCCCGGGTGTTGGGGCTGCCCTATCCCGGCGGAAAGCCTATGGACGATTTGGCGCAGGGCTCCAAGGGCGGCGTGTACCAGTTGCCTCATGTCCATGTGGACGGTGCGGAGCTGGATATGAGTTTTTCCGGGTTGAAAACCGCGGTGGTGAACCTGGCTCACCATGCCCAGCAGGTAGGCCAGGAGCTGGATCGGGCAGCCCTGGCCCGGGACTTTGCCCAGGCGGTCAGCGATGCCTTGGTGCCCCGTGCCATGGCGGCGGCCCGTCAGGCGGGACGCAAGGTGATCGTAGCTGCCGGCGGCGTAGCGGCCAATAGTATCATCCGTGGCGACCTGGAGGCAGCCTGCCGCCGGGAGGGGTGCCGGCTGTATCTGCCGCCGCTGAAGCTGTGCGGGGACAACGGCGCCATGATCGGTGCCCAGGGGTATTACGAGTATCTGGCCGGGCACACAGCGGGGATGGAACTCAATGCTTACGCTACCCGGGACATCTCTCAGGGTGCGTGAGGAGAAAACGGACAAGGGGAGCAGCGCTTTAAGCGCCGCTCCCCTTGCATTTTTGCATATTTGAAAAACAGATGAGATTGCATGTAAAGCGTTTAAGCTTGCTTTTTTGACGGCGTCAGGGTTTCATTTGCAAAAAATGTGGATTTTCAAAATAATTTTTGAGAAAAGGGAGAAATTAAAATGCAGATAAAAAATTATGTAAATTAAAATCAAAATATTACATGGTGAAAAAGGCAGTTTGCAGGTTTTACATTAAATGGAAAATAGCAATAAAATAGCTGATATATAAGGGAAAAAAGAATGTGGAAAAGCGTGTGGAAAATGTGAATAACTTTTTGTAGAAATAGGTTGCACTTTGTTTTATGTTAATATCAAAAAAAGCTTGCAAAAGACGAAAACTGGAAAACCCAGGAAAAACATAGCGAAAATTCTTGTGGGGAAGAGAAAAAAATCCGAGATAAAATCGCCATATTTTCTGCTTGACGCGCCAACATTCCCAGATTTTCGACAAAAGAGTCAAACAAAAAATGCAGGACTTCCTTCAAAAATACGTACTGTATTATACGGGCGGTGACGCATATTCGGAAAGACTCCTGAAAAAGGTGTTGACGTTCCTGGGAAAGTGTGCTAAAATCACTTTCGCTCGAGTGTGTAAGCGGCGGATTTTGATACTTCTGACAACCTTTTTCGTTCTTTCAAAAATTGATTTGCTAGTGTAGCTCAGTCGGTAGAGCAGCTGATTCGTAATCAGCAGGTCAGGTGTTCGAGTCACCCCACTAGCTCCATGTTAAAAGCTACATTTTGGTTCTTTGAACCGGAATGTAGCTTTTTCATTTTTCCGCCCTCCATGATAAACTGGTTGACAGTATGTATCATGGAGGGCTTCTTATGTTTCAGCATGTGATCGAGATTCCCCAGACGCAGAAGGACCACCCTATTTGGGATCAGCAGCTGCGGGTTGCAGCCTATTGCCGTACCAGCACGAATCAGGAGGAACAAAATTCAAGCCTGGAAAACCAGATCGCGTATTATACAGCTTTTATTCAGAGTAATCCCATGTGGCGATTCGTGGCTGTTTACGCGGACCAAGCATCGGGGCTGCACACGAAAAACCGTCCAGGCTATCGGAAGCTCCTGAGAGACTGCCGGAGAGGGAAGATCGATTTGATCCTCGTCAAATCACTCAGCCGCTTTGGAAGAGACGCCCGGGAATCTATTAGCACCATCAGAAAGCTGAAACAAATGAATGTAGGAATCTACATTGAGTTAGGAGGTATCTTTACCATGAAGACACCAGACAGCGTGATTGATTTGTATGCTGCCTTTGCGCAGGCAGAGAGCCAGACTCGCAGCGAGAGCATCAAATTTGGCATTCAGAATCGCATGCGGAGAGGGAGAACCATTTTGAATCACAGGCAGTTTCTGGGGTATACCAAGGGGCCGGATGGAGTGCTGCAGATCGTACCGGAGGAGGCCGAGATCGTCCAAAAGATTTTTGATCTCTATATTCAGGGAAATGGTGTGCGGAAGATCAAAAAGTATTTGGAATCTCACGGGATCAAGACGGTCACCGGAAAGACGGAGTGGAGTACCTCCACCATTGACCGGATGCTGAGCAATGAAAAATATGTGGGCCAAGTGCTGATGCAGAAGACCTACACGCCGGATTTCTTGACGGGGAAGCAGGTGAAGAACACAGGGCAAAAGGAGATGTACCTGGTGGAGAATGCTCATGAGCCGATCATTGATCAGGAGACCTTCGACAAAGTACAGAAAATGAAGGGACAAATCAAGCGCGCGGCAGACATGCAGATGCAACTGTGAGTGTGAACTTGGCCGACGGAAAGAAAGCAAATTTGCGAGAAATAGGAAATCTAGATTGTATCAGTTACACACGAAACGCCCCGAAAACAATCGTTTTCGGGGCGTTTTGCTATGCAAAAAGTTATAACTTCCAGAGAGTGAAAAAATCTGACCCACACCGTGACCCACACCGCGCAAAAAACGCAGCGCACCCGCAAGGAAGTTCGGCTTCCCAACCGGTGCGCTGTTTGCTTTTTTAGGTCGTTATCTCACCTGCGCCATAAGGTTGCCCATGGTCTGCGCTGCTTCGTCTTGCTTCTGGCGGGTGGCGTGGGTGTAGGTGCGGAGGGTGAACCCTGCATCGTAGTGTCCCAGCATGGCGGAGACTGTCTTGATATCCACGCCGTTCTGGAGGGCCAGTTTGCCAAGGTATGTGGGAGATTGTGGAGGACTTCTTCATTCCATTCTGCGGCTTTTGGCAGCTTGATTCCTGGAGGAACCGCTGACAAAGGGCTATTATATGGCCCTGCGTTACGTATACCTCTCTATTCAGTGACACATAACACCCCAACTTGCGGGAAATAGCCAGATAAGCGGAATATCGGAGCCTGATGATTCCCTGAATGATATTTACTGGACTTGCTGATTATCAAAACGGAGTTTTAGTTGTAAGCCCAATCAAAACGGACTCTGCCTCCTGACGGGTGGGAAGAGAGAAAATTGCTCCTGATCTGGTGACCGTGACAGCAGAGACAGCCGTGGCAAAGCGCAGGGCTTCCGCCATTGTTTTTCCCTCTGCCAGAGAAAAACACAGGCCTCCAATGAAGCTGTCGCCAGCCGCAGTAGTGTCCACTGGCGTCACCTGTGCCGCCATCTGACGTATGACGGTTGTTCCGTCGTAATAGATGCTTCCCTGACTGCCCAGCGTGATAATGACGTGGGTTCCGAATTTCTCATACAGTTTCCGGGCTGCCTGAACAGCAGTTTCAGTTTCCACCAGTACTCCGCCCAAGAGGAGGGATGCCTCGTGTTCATTGGGAACCAGAATATCCACATAATCCAGCAGATCATGTGAAAGAGAATGCTCCATAGGGGCCGGGTTCAAGATTACGCAGGCACCAGCGGCCTTCGCCCGTTGGGCAGCATATATCACGGTTTCCATTGGAATTTCCAACTGCAAGACTAAAATATCTGCCCACTCAAACAGCGAAGCGTGTTCCTCCATGATAGCCGGCAGGAGTGTTCCGTTGGCACCGTGGTCTATGATAATGCAGTTTTCCCCGCCACAGACCGTAATCATTGCAAGGCCCGTTGGAACTTGAACATCTGCCACAGCGGTACAGTCTACACCGCATGAGCCCAGAGCTGCCCGCAGCTGTGAGCCGTATCCGTCTTTTCCCACGGCTCCTAACATCCGTACAGGAGCCCCTAGTTTCGCGGCGGCGGCGGCCTGGTTGGCCCCTTTGCCTCCGGCGCTGATTTTCAACCCATGTCCGGCCAGAGTCTCCCCCGGTTTTGGCATTCTCTCTACCTGGACGGATAAATCCATATTAATGCTGCCAATCACAAGGATGTTCTTCATTGTAGTATTTCCTCCATCTATCGGAGTGACGTTCCCATTTTCGGGTTCATTATAAGTGGCGATAAAAGAATTGTCAAAAGGACCTTGTGCTACACCAGATCATCATGGTGGATTTTGCCCTGTTATCATAGGGGACCTGAACAGGACACCAGCATAAAACAATTTTTGTCCAGAATGGAAAGATTCAGATTCAGCATGGCAAAAACGTCCCGTGAAAACGATGATGTTTACGTTTTGCAATTTATACAATTCGATGAATTTTAAGTGAATTATTGACATTTCAAATATGCAATTTTACAATTTATATAGTAATAAACAGAATACTATTCAGCAATACTGAATGATCGGGCAGGTGTTCTGAATGAAAAATTCAGCGGTATACAGACGGATTATTGAATGTGGAATTCTGCCGACCATGTTTGTATATGGCGAAGATGAAAACGTTCAGCTGGCAAAAACACTTTTTGATAACGGAATTCGTGTGGTGGAAATTTTGCAAAGAGCTCCTGGAGCGGCAGAGGCCATTCAGACGGTCAAGCAGCGAATCCCGGGAATGGTTGCCGGAGCTGGAACAGTTCGGAGCATTGAAACGGCACAAGCGGCTGTTGCCGCAGGTGCGGATTTTATTGTGACCCCTTATTACAGTCAGGAAATTATAGATTGGTGCAATGAGCGGGAAATTCCGGTGATTCCGGGCTGTGCTACCATCACCGAGGTCAGTCTTGGTTATAGAAGCGGACTTCGCTATTTCAAATATTTCCCTGTCAAGCAGTTGGGCGGTGTAGAAGTGATCCGGCAGATCAGCGAGATATACAGTGATGCCCGCTATGTTGTCACAGGCGGCATCAGCTATGAGGACTTGCTGGAATTTGCACAGAACCCATATGTGATGGCCGTAGGTACAACGTGCATGATGCCCTCCAGTCTGGTTAAATCCCATGATTGGAGTAAGATCGCGGACTTAACGGCGGCATCTGTGGCGGGTATACTGGGGATGGAGCTGGCATATGTGGACCGCAGCATGGATCATAGCCTGTGGGTACTTTTGGATCTGCTTCGGAGATACACCCAGGCAAGAGGGCGGTTACCGGAGGTGCCGGAGACCATCCGCTGCATGGGTAGAGATCACACTGCTGGGCTGTATACCAACTCTCTGGAACGGGCGTTGGCTTTTTTGGGAGCATATGGGATGAAGAGCGAGATCTTACTCTGCGGAGATACCGGAATTCCTGTTGTAGCCGATTTGCAGATACCCATGTCGGGGGATCATGTTCGGTTAATAGCAAAACATTATATTTGCGGAGCCTGAGGAAAACGGAAAGGAGAGGTGATCGGTATGGAGACGAATACCCTGCTGGACATGTACCGGGATATGGTACGAATCCGAAAATTCGAGAGCAAGATTGTGGATGATTGCTTCCCGAAAGGTATGCTTTACGGAAACTTCCACACTTGTATTGGGCAGGAAGCTGCGGTGGTAGGTTCCTGCTATGCACTCAGACCGGGAGATTTTCTGACCACTACTCATCGTGGTCATGGTCACTGCATTGCCAAGGGCATGGATACCAGCAAAATGATGGCAGAATTGTTCGGAAGGGAGACTGGCTACTGCAGGGGGCGCGGAGGGTCTCTCCATGTAGCGGATGTCAGCAAGGGAATTCTGGGTGCCAACGGGATCGTAGGTGGCGGCATTCCGATCGCCACCGGTTCCGCCCTGACTTCATGGATTGAAGGGACAAATGAAGTTACTGCGTGTTTCTTCGGCGAGGGTGCGTCAAACGAGGGAACATTTCATGAATCCATCAATATGGCGGCGATCTGGGATCTGCCCATTGTCTATATCTGCGAGAACAATCAGTGGGCTGTCAATACTCCGGCTACGGCGGTTTTGAACACGGAGGGCGTGGCTGAGCGGGCTGCCGGGTATGGGATTCCGGGCGTCCGTGTGGATGGCAATGACGTAGAGGCGGTATTTGATGCGGTTAGCCGCGCGGTGCAGCGGGCGCGCAATGGAGAAGGACCTTCTATTGTGGAGCTCTATACCTTCCGGATGCGGGCCCATAATTCTGCAGACAAGGAGATCCGGCCCCAGGAACTGAGGGATGCCTGGGAGGAAAAGTCTCCTATCAAACGGCTGAAAGCCAAGCTTCTCAATGCTGGCATTGCTGAAAATGTTCTTCTCAGCATCGAGGCAGAAGCTGATGCGGAAATCGAAAATGCATACCAGTACGCCGTGGCATCGCCCTATCCCGCGCCTGAGACAATATGCGAAAACGTATACAGAAACGACAATGAGAGGAGCGTCGTCAGATGAGCGTAAAAACGATCAGTCAGGCGCTGCATGAATCCCTGCGCAACGAGATGCTCCGCGACTCCAAGGTATTTACCATGGGAGAGGAATGTGGCTTCGATGGCCTGTACGGAGTATCCACGGATCTGGAAAAGGAGTTTGGAACCAAACGCGTGATTGCTACCCCCATCAGTGAAGCTGGATTTGTGGGAATGGCCGTGGGTGCAGCCATGCGGGGAATGCGTCCTGTTGCGGAATTGATGTACATCGATTTTATCGGCGTCTGCATGGATCAGATTATCAATCAGGCTGCAAAGATGTGCTACATGACCGGCGGACAAATCAGCGTCCCCATGGTTTTACGGCTTCCCATGGGAAGCGGGCGCCGCAACGCCGGGCAGCATTCCCAGAATCTGGAGTCTCTGCTCACCCATATTCCCGGGCTGAAAGTGATTGCTCCCATTACGCCGTATGACGCAAAGGGAATGCTGACGGCCGCAATCCGGGATGACGACCCTGTTGTGATGATCGAACACAAACTTTGTTACAACATCCAGGGTGAGGTCCCGGAGGAAGATTACGTGGTACCCTTTGGGAAAGCCGCTGTGCGGCGTGAGGGAACGGATGTAACGCTGATCGGGTGGTCGCGGCAGGTGCTCAACGAACTGGAAGCTGCCGAAATCCTGGCTGGAGACGGCATCAGCGCAGAAGTTATCGACATACGCAGTCTGGTTCCGCTGGATTTTGAGGCCATTGCTGCCTCTGTCCGTAAGACCGGCCGGGTGCTTGTGGCACAGGAGTGTGTCAACCGCGGTGGGTATGGAGGGGAGATTTCGGCGCAGATCGCGGAAAATCTATTCGATGCGCTAAAGGCTCCAGTGGTGCGGATTGGTGCAAAGAACATTGTCCCGCCTTTTGCCCATACGTTGGAGGATGCGTTTTTCCCCCATACCGAGGATATTGTTGCAGCTGTCAGGAACATGATGAAAGAAGAAAGGAGGTCTCATGGATAAGGCTATCGCAAAAATCGACCACGTATTGGTCCTTCGCCTTTGCAGAGGGGAGGATATCGTCGGCAGCATCCGGGCTGCGTGCGATGAATACGACATCCGGGCAGCATGTATCATGAGTATGGTTGGCAGCGTCCAGGAAGCGGTATTTTATGACCCGCGTCCCGATGACGCAGATCCTGCGGGTATATCTTATGGAGATCCAATTTATGTGAAGTATCCGGCAGAATTGATTGGAGCGCACGGAGAAATCAATGAGTTGGAAAACGGAGAGACAAGCATCCACATCCACGCTGCATTTGCAGATTCCTGCGGACACCTGAGCGGAGGACACCTCATGGGCGAGGGCAACAAGGTGCTCAACACAGTCAACATCTTTATAGGGATCATGGATGAGGTGGAATTCGGCGTGAAATATGATCCTGTCCTGCAGGCCCCCTGTTTTTGCCCGAGGAGTCTCAAAGCGGCTGTTCAGCAGTAAAGACCGCTTACAGTTTCAAGTAAAAACGGGTGAAAAATGTCTCGCACAACGGAAAGAACACATGGTTTAGTTACAAATTAAACAGAGTGTACGATTTGGAGAGGAGAGTATCTATGGAATACATCATCGCCATTATTCTTGTACTTTCGTTCGTAGCATGTATTATTTACATCCTCAAGGGCAGTAACCTGATGATCACTATGCTGATCATGGCAACTTTGTGGACAGCCCTGGCGATTATTGGAAAATATGCCTGCGGAGCCAATTTCGCCGAAGCAAATGCAACGATTTTGGGCATGAGTGTCAATGAGATTTTGACAAATGTCTATACGGATGGTCCCGTTGGCTGGGGTGTCGTTCTGGTCAATGTAATGTTTGGCGCATTTTTCGGCCGTGTCCTGCTGGATACCGGTATTGTTTCCACCTTGATCCGCAAGACGGTGGAGCTGGGCGGTGACAAGCCTGTTGTAACCAATATTTTGCTGTGCGTCGTCTCTGCTGCCTGCTTTACTACCATGACCGGCCCCGGTGCCGTGATTTCCATTGGTGTTATTGTGCTTCCGATCCTCCTGACACTGGGTATCAAAAAGAATGTGGCAGTGTGGTCCTACGTGGCGTCTGTGGCAGCCGGCTTTTTGCTGAATCCCGTGATCTTTGCCCAGTATGTTGCCTATTTTGCCAATGCAGAGGGGGGAACCGAGTATACCTATCAGGATAATCTGCCCTGGGCGGCGGTTACCTGCGGTATCATGATGGTGGTCATTTTGGTCTACTCCAGCATTCTCACCATCCGCAGCGGAAAAAAGGTGTCTGCCTGGGCTGCCCCCAGAGAAGCCGCGGAAAACAATCACGTTCCCGGTATTGCCCTGATTTGCCCCATCATTCCCATCCTCCTGGTCATCATTTTCCAGGTCAATGTTATCCTGGCGATGATTCTGACTTCTGTCCTGGCGCTGCTCTTGTGCGGCAAGGGCAGATCCTTTGGTGAACTGTCCAGAAGCATCAGTAAGGCATTTGCAGATGGTGTTGTTGACTCGGCCGCCATTATGGGATTTTTCCTGACGGTTCCCATGTTCTGCAATGCTGCTGCTCTGTGCGCCCCCTATTTCAAGGTTCTCCTTGCCCCCATTGTGCCTGACAATACGCTTATCATTGCCATTGCTCTGGCAATTCTTGCCCCGCTGGGCATGAATCGCGGGCCCCTGACTCTTATGGGTGCCGGCGTTGTTACGGTTGGTATCCTCAATACCATTGGGATGCCCACCACCCTGATGTTCCCCTTCTTGACCGGTACGACCATTATCATGAACTGCGCCACTGATTTGACGCAGTCCTGGAACTCTTGGGCAGTTGGATACACCAAGTGCGAGACCAAGGATTTCCTGCGGCTGTCGATTCCGGTGGGATGGGTTATGACGGCAATCGTCATGATCGTTTCCTGGGTCATGCGCGGTTAATAGGCCGTTTGACCTGATTACTTACTGACGGACTGGCTGAAGGAATCCGGCGGTTCTCCCACCCAAAACAAATGTTGCCGGATTCCTTCAGAAATTAGGAGGAACCATAGATGGGCAAAAGAAGTATCCGTATGGGGATCGATGTTGGCGGCACCCACACAAAAGCAGTCGCCATCGACAATGACACCCACGAAATTGTGGGCATTTCTCAAGTGAAGACCACACACGATCACCCTGACGGTGTTGCGGCAGGTGTTGTGCAGTCTTTTACAAATTGCATGAAAGAAAACGACATCGCACCGGAAGATGTCATTTTTGTGGCACACAGCACGACTCAGGCTACAAACGCGCTTGTTGAGGGAGACGTCGCCCATGTAGGCGTCTTTGCATTGGCGGCTGGAGGGCTGGAAGGTTTGCTGGCCAAAAGCCAGAGCAGGATCGATGACATTGATCTTGGAAATGGAAAGAAGATCTCTGTCAGCAATACATTTATTAAGAAGAAGCAGTTCAATGAAAAAAGCGTTCAAGAGAATATTGACAAGCTTGTTTCGGAAGGCGCCAATGTGATTGTATCCTCCATGGCCTTTGGCGTTGACGACAACGGCCCGGAACAGGTGATTGCGCGTGCTGCAGCGGAACGGGGACTATTCACCACCATGGCGTCTGATATTACCAAGCTGTACGGACTTACCCGCAGGACCCGCACTGCCTGTATCAACGCAAGTATCCTACCGAAAATGATGGACACCGCTTTGAGCACGGAGCGCTCAGTCCGGGCGGCGGATGTCACCGTTCCGCTGATGATCATGCGCGGTGACGGCGGTGTCATGGATATCAATGAGATGAAGAAGCGGCCTGTCCTGACTATGCTGTCAGGTCCAGCGGCATCTGTGATGGGCTCTCTGATGTACCTGCGCGCCTCCAACGGCGTCTATTTCGAGGTGGGTGGAACAACAACAAATATCGGCGTGATTAAGAATGGCCGACCTGCCATTGATTACACTATCATCGGCGGTCACCGCACCTATGTAAATTCGCTGGATGTGCGGGTGATTGGAGATGCGGGCGGAAGTATGATCCGTGCCGACAAAACCGGGGTGATTGACGTTGGTCCCCGCAGCGCTCATATTGCCGGACTTGATTACGCGGTCTTTACTCCGGAGGAAGAGATCGTAGATCCCAAGCTGGAATTTGTTTCTCCAAAGCCGGGTGACCCCGAAGATTATGTGGCGATCCGTCTTGCCAGCGGCAAGTTGGTGGCGATTACCAACACCTGTGCTGCAAATGCACTGGGCCTGGTGGAACCCAAATACTTCTCTTACGGAAATCAGGAATCTGCCCGAAAGGCAATCCAGCCTCTGGCAGAGTATACGGGCCTGACTGTAGACGAAGTGGCGACACAGATTTTGGACAGAGCGGTTGAAAAAATCAAGCCGATTATTGACGAGCTTGCTGAGAAATATCGCATGGAACCAGAGCAGATGTCCTTTGTCGGCGTCGGCGGCGGGGCTGCCGCGCTGATATGCTATTATGCAAAGAAGTACGGTATCAAGTACAGTATCCCGCAAAATGCAGAAGTCATTTCCTCCATTGGCGTTGCGCTGTCCATGGTCCGTGATGTGGTGGAACGGGTCATCCCCAATCCCACCAGTGCGGAGATCCGGGCCATCAAGCAGGAGGCGATCGACAAGGCGGTGGAGTCCGGCGCAGTCCCGGAATCCATTGAAGTTCATATTGAAATTGAAAGCCAGACGCAAAAGGTGACTGCCATTGCCTTGGGGTCCACGGAAGTCAAGACTACGGACCTTCTGAAGGAGTGTTCTGAAGAAGAAGCTCTGAAGCTGGCCGTAGAGGACTTCGGCCCCAATGTCAGCAATGTGCATCTCAGTTGCTCCAACGGTCTGCTGTACGTTTTTGAAGGAGAGGACAAGAAGCACAACTCCTGCATCCGAATCCTTGACCGCAAGGGCTTTATCAAGGTGCAGCGCAACTATGCAATGGCCAGGAAAACCACAGCCGCTGAATATGAGAAACTTGTGGACTGGATGTGGGATGAGCTGGCCGACTACAAAGGAGACTCTATCAATCGCCCGGACTTCTATCTGTGTGTCGGCGGCCGGGTAATGGATTTCTCGGGCTCTATTGATCTCAATAACGTCAAGATGCTGATGGAGCTTGAAATGAGTGCCTATGAGCCCAACTATGAGGTCATCATTATCGGAGCTGCTTTGAAGCTATGAAGGATTCGGGAAAAGATACGAATTGTGCAGATGTACAGTTTGCCCGCAGGATTGCAATGCTGTCCGCTGCACCGCCGGAAATATTTTGGCGCGAGAGTTTTTCCCGCAGTGCCGCTACTAAGGCAAAATCCTGGAAAGAGGTGCACAGCCTCGGGAAAAGGGCCAGTGATTGCGGGAGGCTCTATGGAAAGCAAGCGGCGCGGCGCCGAGAATCAGTTTCGGAATTGTGTTTGGCAAGCGGGTTGTCCATTCAGGAACTCTCTGCGCCTCCATCACCTCAAAGGGAACTCTTGGGGCTTTTTGAGCCTCCGTATACGATTTTCGTGCGCACAGCTTTTATGGACCGCTGTGACCGGTATCTTGCTGACAGCGGGTTGGACAGAGTCCTGGGAACGGTTTGCTGCAGGGATATTGTTCTGGCCCATGAGTACTTTCATTTTTTAGAGACGCGAGACTACAAAACGATTTTTACGCGTACTTATACAGAACCCTGCGGCATATTCAAACGCAGATCCACCCTGGCCCCGTTATCCGAAATAGCCGCTATGAGCTTCGCTCAGGAGTTGCTGGGCCTTTCCTGGTCCCCCTTTCTCCTGGACTGGATTGTCCTGAGCCTGAGCGACCGGCATTCCGCTCTTTCCGTACTGGAAAGATGGGAATGCTTTGCGGCAGAAACCTCCGTCAAACTGGAGAGATGAAATGGAGTCTTAATCATGAAAATGACAGGTTTCGGCGATTTTCTCGTCAGGTTGAGCCCGCCTGGTTATCAGCGGTTCTTGCAGGCGAAGTCCTTTGACATCAACTATACCGGTGCAGAAGCCAATGCCTGCGTGGCATTGGCGCATATGGGGGTGCCAACGGAATTTGTGACCCGACTTCCCCAAAATGAAATCGCATATGCAGCCATCGGTGAGCTTCGAAAGCACGGCGTTGATACTGGAAAGATTGTTTTCGGCGGTGACCGGATCGGAGTATTTTACCTGGAAAAAGGAGCAGCACAGCGTCCCTCCAGAATCGTTTATGACCGGAAATACACCTCAGTTGCAGAGAGTATTCCGGAACACTATGATTGGAAGACCATCTTTTCCGGAAGCAGCTGGTTCCATATTACAGGAATTACGCCGGCCCTCAGTCCAACAATGCCATCCGTTTGTCTAGACGCCTGTCGGACGGCCCATGAGATGGGGCTGACGGTTAGCTGTGATTTAAACTATCGGAAAAATCTGTGGACCTCCCAACAGGCTGGCGCCGTGTTGCGGGAAATGATGCCCTATGTGGATGTTCTGATCGCCAACGAGGAAGACGCGGAAAAGGTCTTTGGCATCAAGGCCTCCGATTCAGATGTGATGGGGGGTGTCCTCAGTGACAGCGGCTATGCAGAAGTAGCCCGTCAGATTGAAGCGCAGTACGGGATCCACACGGTGGCAATTTCCATGCGCCGGAACCTGAGTGCCTCTGATAACGATTGGGGTGCCATGCTGTATCAAAATGGAGAGGTGTGGCATTCAAAGCGGTACCTGATTCATTTGGTGGACCGTGTCGGCGGTGGGGATTCCTTTGCTGCAGGGCTGATTTATAGCCTTATGAACAACTTTGATCCCCAGCATTCCATCGAATATGCCGCAGCCACCTCCTGCCTCAAGCAGACCGTAGAGTTGGACTTTAGTCTGTCCACGGTGAGCGAAGTGGAGAAATTGGTGGGCGGAAACAGCACGGGAAGAATTGAGCGGTAATTCAGCAGACTTTTATCTAGTAAGAGAGGAAGTGCAGCATGAATCCCACGGAAGTTATGGAAAAGATCGAGCAATCCGGCTTCGTTCCGGTGGCTGTGATAGATACAGCGGAAAAAGCTGTTCCGTTGGCGCAAGCCATGTTGGCGGGCGGGGTGGATGTGGTTGAGGTTACATTCCGTACAGCGGCTGCTGCAGACGCCATTCAGAGGATCAGCACCTCCTGCAGTGATATGTTGGTTGGCGCCGGTACTGTTCTTACTGTGGAGCAATGCGAGCAGGCAGTTGCCAGTGGAGCAAAGTTTATCGTCAGTCCCGGATTCAGCCGCAGCGTGGTGGAATGGTGCGTCAAGCGGGAGATTCCGATTGTACCCGGGTGCGTAACTGCTTCAGAAATTATGGCGGCGATGGAATACGGTATCAGAGTCGTGAAATTTTTCCCGGCCAATATCTATGACGGCCTTGCCGGCATGAAAGCGCTCGCCGGACCGTTCCCAAATATCAAATTCATTCCCACCAGCGGAATCAATGCAGAGAACGCGGGCGAGTTTATTCGTGCGCCGTTTGTGTTTGCAGTAGGAGGAAGCTGGGCCTGCTCCAAGGCGGATATTTCCTCCGGAAATTTTGACCGGATTACATCCCTGTGTGCAGATGCCCGGGATAAAATCCTGGGATTTGAAATTGGACATGTAGGGATAAACTGCCGGAATCCCCAGGAATCCAGAGATATTTGTATTGCTTTCCAGAATGCGTTCGGATTCCCCTATCGACCCGGGACCGGCTCCTCTGATTTTTCTTCGTCGGAAATTGAGATTAAAAAGCACTCCGGCCGCGGCACGCATGGGCATCTGGCCATAGCCACGAACTGTCTGCCCTGTGCGATTGCGCAGATGCGCCGGCGCGGATTTGCCTTGGATGAAGATTCTAGAACCTACAACAAAAACGGGGAGCTGATCGCCGTGTTCCTGCGGGAAGAAATCGGTGGATTCGCCGTTCATCTGCTGCGAAAATAAAGGAAGCTTTTGACTTTTTTGCGAAGTGCGCCTAAAATTAAATTGTGTGGTCCAGATCTTTCCAGTCAGCTTATGTGATAGGTGAAATGTATCCGCACAATAAGATTTGTGGAGTAGGTTGCATGAATATGAATAAGCAGAGCGATAACAAATGGAGGGTTGGTTCCGTCGGAAAGGCCCTTGCAATCCTGGACAGCTTTGACATTCATCACAGCGAGCAAAGCCTTGCACAGATCAGTGCCAAAATAGGTGTGCCTAAGAGTACGACGTATAATTTGGTCAAGACTTTGCTGGAAGAGGGATTCTTGCGGAAATCCAGTGTGTCGCAGAATTATCTGTTGGGGCTGAAGCCCTTTGAAATGGGGTATTGCGTTCGGAACTCTCTTCCTATTATTTCCTATGCAATTCCCATTATGGAGGATATTACCCGGATCACAGGGGAGATTACATATTTGTCCACTGTGAATCGGGACCGCTTGATTATCCTTGAGGGTATTTACCCGGACCGGCGTTTTGCCGCCTATTCTACCGCTGGAAAAACATTGCCGCTCCATTGCTGTAGCGCAGGTAAGGTTATTCTCAGCACGCTTCCGGACTCTCTGACCCAGGCAATCACAGAGCGAGGCATGGAACAGTCCACACCAAATACCATCTGTACGCAGGAAGCGCTGGCCGAGGAACTGTCCAAAATCCGTCAGAACGGATATGCGGTGGACAATGAGGAAGAGACCCTCGGAGTTCGCTGTGCCTCTGTAGCCGTCCGCGGAAGCGGACGCAGAGCAGTGGGGGCTATCAGTATTTCCGGCTCTGTGCGAAGTGTTACAGATGAAAAAATCATACAGACGCTTCCTCATCTGGAAAAAGCGGCACAGTTTCTCTCCCGCATGGCCAGTGCATTCCCTGCCGTGTATTTTGATGAGACATATTAGGCCGGCCTGAAATGTCGGACTTGCCGGCCATGAAAAGGAGGCACTATGAAAGTTCTTACATTTGGGGAAATTATGCTCCGACTAAAGTCTCCCGGACATGAACGGCTTTTTCAAAGTCCCTCACTGGAGGCCAGCTTTGGCGGCGGTGAAGCCAATGTGGCGGTTTCCTTGGCAAATTACGGCGTAGACGCTGCATTTTTGTCGATCTTGCCGCAAAATGATATTGGTCGAGCATGTATAAGCGAGCTGCGTAAGTTCGGCGTCGATACTTCCCGTATTCAGTACGGCCCGGGGCGCATGGGGATTTATTACCTGGAGACGGGAGCCAACCAGCTTCCCAGCAAGGTAATTTATGACCGGGAATATTCTTCCATTGCCCTTGCCCATCCGGGGGATATCGATTGGCCGCAGGTCCTGCAGGGTGTTGATTGGTTCCATATTACAGGGATCACACCGGCCATTGCATCCAATACAATGGAGCTGTCCATAGAGGCGGTAAAAGAGGCAAAACGCAGAGGAATCGTAGTCTCGTGCGATCTGAATTTCCGGAAAAACCTGTGGAAGTACGGAAAACGGGCCTGTGAAGTCATGCGGGAAATCGCAAAATATGTAGACGTTGCCATTGCCAACGAGGAGGACGTACAGAAATCCCTGGAGATTACTGCCGATGTGAAAGTGGAATCCGGCGAACTGGACCGAAGTAAATACAAGGTATTGAGCGACCAGGTTTTGTCTGCATATCCCAATATGAAAATGATCGCAATTACCCTGCGGGAGTCAAAAAGTGCGGATACCAACGGGTGGGCGGCATGCCTCAATGACAGAGAACATTTTTATGAGTCAAAGCGGTATTTGATCGGAGATATTGTGGATCGCGTTGGCGGAGGTGACAGCTTTGCCGGCGGGTTAATCTACGGATTGAATGCATATTCTTCGAGACAGCAGGCTTTAGAATTCGCGGTGGCGGCTTCGTGTCTCAAACATAGCATTTTGGGGGACTTTAACCGTGTGAGTGTCGCAGATGTTGAAAAGCTCATGAACGGAGATGGAACTGGCCGCGTGCAGAGATAAGAAAAGATGAACGCCACCCGTATTTCAAACTTTTTTATCGAAATACGGGTGGCTTTTTACCGGAAAACCTTGCTTTATCAAGGCTTTTCGGTTTTTGCGTTTTGAAGGGGGTTTTGAGCGAACATGAAAATCGTGAAGATGTTTCCTTTAATCAAAGTCGCTACATGAACACTACTTTCCGATATAATTCCCTTCATGTGCGGCTTCAAATGCTTGCGGCGTCTTATAGCCCAGCGTTTGATGGGGTCAGACATCATTGTAAACCCGGATCTAGTCTTCTACAAACTAGTTCTGAAAATGTATCAGATATGTATTGGCCACCTCTGTCGCTGAGGAAGGTCAGCTCTGTGAGATTGCTGCGTTCTGCATAAGCTTTCCGGAAGGTGGTCGTAACAAGACGAGTGTTGGGGGAATGGGATATACGGTGCCCCACGACCCTGCAGCAAATTTCGCTTATTTGTGCTGCCGCAACTTGGCTTAGACCTTTTTCGTATCTGTGCGGACGCTCTGCAGACCAAGCTCTTGCATAATGGACGAAACACGTTTTGTGTTGACTTGTTGGCCAGTTCCCGCTAAAATCGCGCGATTCTTACCGGCACCGGATCGTTGCTCACTATCATCAAAGATTTGCTAACGCTCATCATGAGTTAAATTTTTTTGCCTTGATATTTTCTGGGCTCAACCCGGCGGATCGCTTTGATTTTGAATTCTGTTGGATATGTCATTGGCATAAGTTTACCCTCTCTTCTTGAGATAAGATCATTATACCGGTGCATCGCTGAAATGCAAACAATAATGGGATAAACACAATATTCTGACGGAGAAGCAGATAAGGAACACAGGGCAAAAGAAGATGTACCTGGTGGAGAATGCCTATGAACCGATTATTGATCAGGAGGCCTTTGACAAAGTTCAGGGAATGAAGGGGCAAGTCAAACGCACGGCAGACATGAAGATAAAACTATGAGTTTGAACTTAGCCGGAAGAATATTGGATTCGTAAAAAACAGGAAATCTAGATTGTAGCGATTACACACGAAACGCCCCGAAAACGATTGTTTTCGGGGCGTTTTGCTATGTAAAAAGTTCTGGCTTTCAGAGGGCGGCAAGTCATAGACCCACACCGTGCAAAAAACGCAGCGCACCGGCAGGGAAGTTCGGCTTCCCAACCGGTGTGCTGTTTGCTTTACTATGAGGTCGTTATCTCACCTGCGTCATGAGATTGCCAAAGGTCTGGGCGGCCTCGTCCTGCTTCTGACGGGTGGTGTGAGTGTAGATGCGGAGGGTGAATCCTGCATCGTAGTGTCCCAGCATGGCGGAGACGGTCTTGATGTCCACGCCGTTCTGGAGAGCCAGGGTGGCGAAGGTGTGCCGGAGGTCGTGGAATCGAAGGTGCTCCAGCCCAGCGTCTTTCAGGATCCGCTGGTGGAGGGTAGCCACCGAGTCCGGATGGTACATACCTCCGGTGCGGGAGGAGGGGAAAAGCCAGGGATTGCCAGGATGCTTGGAGTGTTCCTTCACGAGCAGTTCCACTGCCTCCTGGGGGATGGAGATTTGCCGGATGGAGTTCTCTGTCTTTGGCCTCGCTACGATGAGATTGTTATCTGCGTCCTTCGTGGCCTGCTTGCTGACGGAAATGGTCCGTTGCTCCACGTCCAGGTCCTCCCACCGCAGGGCTACCAGCTCACCTTTCCGGATTCCGCTGACCAACTCCAGATAGAACATAGCCAGTGCCCCTCATTTCTTTGCCGCGTCCAGGTAGGCTTTCAGGTCCTCCGGCTGCAGTGTTTTCATCTCTTGGTGCTGGACTTTCGGCACCACGCAGCTGTCGGCAGGGTTTCGGAGCAGCAGCCGTTCCTTCACCGCCCGGTCTAATGCACTGTGGAGCATGATGTGGACGCCCCGCACCGTGGAGCCGCTGAAACCTGGGTGCTCCTTCCTCTGTTTTTTCCGGAGCCTCCCATTCTCAAGGAGGTCCCTGTACAGCTTTTGGATTTCCCAGTTGGTGATCTTGTTGAGCTTGATGCTCCCGGTCCGGGGAATCGTGTATTCTTCCAGTGCCCGGCGGTAATAGCCAGCCGTGGAGGGGCGGATGTTAGGCTTGGCGTAGAGCTCGAACCACAGCCGCAGCCACTCTGCCACGGTGTATTCTCCGGAGCGGGAGACGTCCAGCTGCTGGCTTTCCGCAATGGCCACGGATAGCTTGCTCTTCACCTCTGCCTGGGTCCTGCCCAGCACGTTCTTGATGATTCGCTTGCCGTCCTGGTCGTACCCTGCGGTGTACCGTCCTTCCCAGCGGCCGTCCTTGCGCTTTCGGATGTTTCTTTCACCGTTGGCTCGTCGCTTCGCCATTACTCACGCCTCCTTCTCTGGAGGGCTTCGCAGGCCCGCTGTTCTTCCTCGTCGTCGAAGAAGTACGAGGGTGCCAGCTCCGCCGCAATCCCCAGGGCCAGTTTAAATCCAGAGAGGAAACTTTCCAGAGAGGTCTCATCCAGCAGTTCGTTCTCCAGATCCGCCAGCTTCAGCAGCTGTTCCTGTCCTCGCCGGTCCAGCGCTTGGTACAGGCCTTGATGGACCGCCTCCAGTTCCTTCCGTACCTCCCGGCACTCCGGCTCCTTGCAGAACCGCTGATGCAGGGCCATCATGTAATCCTTCATGCGCATCGCCTCCTATTCAGCGACACACAATCCCCTAAGCCGGAGAGAATAGCCAGGGCAAAACCGGAGAGTTATCAGAAAGTTAAGAACCCTTCGGGCGGAGATTTTCCTCGGCCTTTTTCTTTGATATAGCGACGCAATGGCTGTGGTGTTCAGAGAAATTTTTTGTTTTTAAGCAAAAGGTGACACAGGCTTCCGAGTAGGAAGAACAGCGTCAGTTACGGCTCCACTGAAACTGCCCACGCATCTCTGGAGGAAGAGCAGACCGCTAGTGCGGCGGCTGAATGTCTCCTTTCCACTCATCCGAAAAGCATGCCGTTGGTATCAGGCGGTTCTGTCAAAGATGCCGTTAAGTCGGGTCATCCCTTAAATACTCCTCCAGGCATAGATGTTGTTCTGTAATCGCCTCTGCAGCTTCCGTACCCACATAGCGGTAATGCCAGGGCTCGTAACCGATGCCGGTGAGGTCGCTCTTATCCGTGGGGTAGCGGAGAATGAACCCGTATTCGGCGCAGTGCGTCATCAGCCATTGCTGGACCGGCGTCTGCTCCTGCTGCTGATCCAGGATCTGATACGCTGTATCTACGATGTCCACCGCAAGGGCGGTCTCGTGCTCGCTGGTGCCGGGGCGGGCCACCCACCGGGCGGCTTCCCTTTCGGTCTCCTCCGGGGAGTACCCCTGCTGCAAAAGCGTATCCAGCTTCTTTTCGAACAGTTCCTCCTGCTTGCTCCGGGTACGGTAGGAAGAGCAGATCGTCGGCTCCAAGCCGGCTGCCCTGCAGTCGTCCATCATCTGCTGCAGGGCAGGATAGGCTCTGCTGTCAATGGCGTGTCCGCCCCGCAGTGCAGTTAGCTCCGGGACTTGAAAATCCTCCGGCAGGGGGTGTTCGGCATTGACCAGCAGCAGTTCCCAGGTGTCCTTATCGGCGGCCTGCGCCGGAGGATCGGGACTCCCGGAAGATGCGATGGGCTCCTGAATAATCTGTGCAGGCAGACCTGTGTGTTCCTCTGGCTGGGACCGCGGAGATGGTGCTCTGGTGCTGCCCAGCAGAAAACCGCCTCCGAACAGCAGCAGACCCAGCAGGGCCAGCGGAAGGAGCCGCCGAGACCGTCTGCGCCGTTGGTGTGGAAAGGATCTTCCTTTTGGGAGAGTATGGTATTGCGTCTGAGCGGAAGTTTTGGGATAATGGGTCATATGGGGTGCCCCTTTCTGGTGGGATCTGCACCCTACCTTACGACCGAGTTCCCTCAAAATCCCCTCCTTTTTGCATCACTTTACCATCACTCTCCAGCGTACCTTCCCATTGGGGAAAGATCATTTGCCAGACCAAAACCTTTTTGGCTTTTCGCACGTCTATATCAGAAAGCGCCGCAGAAGCGTCGGCCATTACATACCAGAAAGGACCATATAAAAAAGGCCGGCCAGAAAATGTCTTTCCAATATGTTTTGGTTCCAAAAATATTGACGGCAGCGGTGCTTTTCCTGCTGGCCCATTGCGGCCAGAGAAAAACACCTTCGGAGGACTCCGCCGGACAAAACCAGCAGTCTGAGCAGAAGCTGACCGGACAAGTGAATCCCACGAAAGAATCAGGCCCTGAAAAAGACGTATCCTCTGCGGAAGAGCCGGCTGATGAGTTTTCCCGGGAGGAATTCCTGGAATTGGGGGCCGAGGGGCGTCTGGCCATTGTGGGAATCGACTACGGACACCTTCCCCATGGAGGCAGAAAAGGCGGTCGCCACCCGGCGGGCGCCTTTTCCATATCTGTACAGAGCTTCGGGGACATGATGCAAAAATGATGGGACCGGCTGGCATACTTTTCATAAAGGAGATGAGAGAATGAACAGGATCCTGATCGCCGAGGACGAGGCTTCCATTGCGAGGCTGATTCGAACCGTGCTGACGGACGCGGGGTATCGCTGCGTCTGGGCACCGGACGGAAATCAGGCGGCGGACCTGCTGGAGCAGGAACCGTTCGATCTGGCGCTGCTGGACATCATGCTGCCCGGCGCTGACGGATATGAGCTGCTGGATTACTGCAAGGCACTGGAGGTGCCTGTGATCTTCCTGACGGCTCGGGGCGAAGTGGAGGATCGGGTGCGGGGACTGCGGCGGGGAGCGGAGGATTATTTGACCAAGCCCTTTGCCCTGCCGGAGTTGCTGGCCCGGGTGGAGACGGTGTTGCGGCGCTGCGGCAAGGCGGAGCAGGTGCTGCGTCTGGAGCCGGACATTGAGATCGACCCCGCCGCCCGGGTGGTCCGTAAAGGCGGCCAGCCCGTGGCACTGACCGCCAAGGAGTTCGACCTGCTGGTGCTGTTCGTTCAGAACAAGAACGTGGCGCTGTGCCGGGACCGGATCTTTGAGCGGGTGTGGAATGAGGAATATCTGGGCGACAGCCGTACCGTGGACCTCCATGTCCAGCGGATGCGGAAGAAGCTGGGGCTGGAGGAGCGTCTGACGGCGGTGTATAAAGTGGGCTACCGATTGGGGGGGTGAGGGCGGTACGCCTTTTCTGGAAGCTGTTTTGCAGCATGGTGACCATTACGGCCCTGGCCTGCTCCATCGGAGGCTTTGTCCTGATCGACGGGCAATTCCGCTCCGGGCTGGATGCCCAGGCGGAGCTGGTGGCCACGGAGAATGCCCTTCTGCGCCGCACACTGCTGCGCCAGATGCAGTTTTCCCGCGGCTCTGACCAGGATGAAGCCGTGCGTCTGATAGAGGACGGGGCTGTCTCCCAAGACTGGGATGACCTTCGCTTCTGTCTCAGCGATGAGATGGGGCAATTTCTGACCGGCAGCCATCTGAATGCTGAATCCGACCTGATCGCGTCCCTGTGGGATCGGGAGTTGGGCTGGGAGGTTCTGCGGTCCGGTGAGCACTTCTATCTTCATGCCGCGGCACCGGTGCTCCTGGATGATGGGACGATCTATTTGGAAAACTGGCGGGAGGTAGGAAGTCTCTTCTCCCTGCGGCAGACGCAGTACAGCGTGTTTTTCTATGTGCTGCTGGGAATCCTTCTGGTGTCGGCACTGGCTGCCCTGGCGGTCAGTGCCTGGATCACCCGCCCTCTGGGACAGCTGTCCGAGGCTGTCAGAGAGGTGGCGGGAGGAGAGCTGTCCCGTCGGGTGGAGGTCCGGGGCGAGGATGAGGTCGGGCAGCTGTCCCGGGATTTCAATCAGATGGCGCAGCAGCTGGAGCGGTATGTGGAAGAGCTGACAGACACGGCCCGCCGTCAGGAGGATTTCCTTCACAGCTTCGCCCACGAGACCAAGACGCCGCTGACGGCCATCATCGGCTATGCTGAGCTCCTGTTCTCCCGTCCTGCGAGGCCGGAACTAGTGCGAGAGAGTGCCGAATACATCTTTCGGGAGGGGCGGCGTCTGGAAAGCCTGTCCCGCAAGCTGATGGATATCTTTGTGTTGGAACGGGAAGGCATCGCTGCCCGGAGGACGGAGATGGATGCTTTTCTGGAGCAGGCGGCAGGCGCGCTGCGCCCAGCCCTGGAGAAGGCGAGAATCCGCCTGGAGGTCCGGGCGGATGCCGGTACGGCCCAGATCGATCCGGACCTGATGGAGTCGGTATTGCTGAATCTGGTGGATAACGCCCGCAAGGCTGTGGAGCCTGGGGGACATATCCTTCTGGAGGGTGCTGTGGTTCCGGATGGCTATCGTGTCCGGGTGGCGGATGATGGCAGGGGAATTTCTCCGGAGGATCTGAGCCGGATCACCGAGCCGTTCTATATGGTGGACAAATCCCGGGCCAGGGCCCAGGGAGGTGCCGGCCTGGGGCTGACGGTCTGCCAGCGGATTGTGGCGCTCCATGGGGGAATCATGCATTTTGAAAGCGAGCTGGGCCGGGGTACCCGGGTCAGCATCCTGGTGAAGGGGGGCAAGCGTGCGTGAAGCATCTGCGGAAATGTGGCATTCCGGTCCTGACGGGGCTGGTGGTGCTGGCGGCACTGCTGCTGCTCTTGCTGCTCTGCCGCGTGGGGGTCATCGCCACCTATTCCGCCGACGGGCTGACGGTACGGGCGCGGCTGGGGTGGTTCAAGCTGACCGTTATCCCCATGCGGAGGAGGACCTGACAGTCCGGGAGATCTCTCTGCCGGAAAAGCTGGAGCTGCTGGGACGGGCAATCCTGGATCCGGACTTGAAGGTCTTCTCCACCACGCAGTCTCTGCCGTTACCCGGGGAGCCTGGAGCAGAGCAGGCGGAGGAAGCCTTTTTCCAAAGTGTAGGATATCTGGCAGAGTGGGGTATTCTGCCCGAGAGCTTCGACCTGGACACGCTGGAATTTCAGTCCGGCAGCCGGGCGGTCTATGTGCGGTCCGACGGCTATCAATCCGCCAGTATGCTGTACTTGCAGGGCACCACCGGCAACCGGGACAGCTTCTGGATCGTGGTGGACGAAGAAACCGGCCTGCCGGTCTGGATCGACTGTTCCCTGCGTTCAGTCCCAGCAAAAAGCTTGCTCTCGGGAGAAGCATTGGGAACACGCTTTTTGGATGGCCTAAGGTTGGAGGTGCAGCAGCGTGGACCGAACGTGTGGGAAATTGACGGCACCGGCGGGCTGATATACAGCGCCAGGGTTGAGAGCGCCTATGGCCGTATCAGCGTGGAGCCCTTGGGCTTTATGGGAGATTTCGACCAGGGAGAAGGCAATTCCTCAGACGCCCCCATGGCGGAGATCTGGTGACGGGAAAATGATGCATGTATGCGGCCACTTTGCGGCAAGGTGCAGGTATAGTAAAGATACCAAAAGGGAACGGAGCCCGATCAAAGGGGCTGACAAATGGGAAACGGAGGAATGAACCATGAAGAAGAACCGTGATCAAGTGCTGGTAGTGCTGATGCTTCTGCTTGGTATGCTGCTTCTCACTGCTTGCGCCGCGGAAGCCACCGGTGGAGATCCTGCTCCTGCTGCGGAAGAACAGACGGAGCAGACTGGTCAGGCAGAACAGGCGGAGCCGACGCTGGAGGATCTGCTGGGGGAGGACTATGTCAGCTATCTGACGGAGACCATCACCATGCAGATGAGTAACCGCATGGAGAAGGACCCCGAGGTCCGCTACTATCCAATCGAGGACAGCGCCCCCCTGACCGATTACGTGGCCATCGATGAGACCACCGCCTTTGAGGTGGATGAGGAGGGAAATCCGGTAATCCTTTTCCCCGCCGGAACGGTGACGGATGAGGCAAACGGAGAACAGAGCTTCCGAATTCCCAAGCTGTATCAGTGAGAATAGAGAACGAGATCCCCGGTTTTATGAACCGGGGATCTCGTTTTCTGCTTTCCTCAGAATCCCGCTCAGAATAACCGGGGACAAACCGGCGAGTTATCAGAAAATTAAGAACTCCTCAGGCAGCTACTTTCCTCGGGCCGTTTCTTTGATTAGCGACGCAAGGTTTCCCCCAAAAAAAGGTACCCGCTTCATAACGACTGCATGATCTGTGCCTGGCTCTGCGAACTGCGGACCAGGTGGTGGTGCTTGCCGGATCCGTCGGCAGGGCTCTCCGGAGGAGCTGTGCGCCGCCGGTGTTTTACAGGAAGTCTTTGACGTGACGGTGGGACAGGTGGAGACACCGGCGGGACGGCGCTATTATGTGGAAACATGAAAGAGGAGGGACACAATGGCATATTTTCCCCTGTTTGTGGAACTGGCCGGACGGCGGGTACTGGTGGTGGGGGGAGGCCGGGTCGCTTTGCGGAAGGTGGAGAAGCTCCTGCCCTATGAACCGGAGGTGGTGGTTGCTCCAGAGATCCGGCCGGAATTGGAGAACCTGCAGGGCGTGACGCTGGTGTGCCGCAGTTTTTTCCCGGATTTGCTGTCCGGAGCTGCTCTGGTCATCGCCGCTGCCGGAGATACAGGAGTGAACCATGAAGTGTCCGCCTTGTGCAGAGAGCAAGGCATTCCTGTTAATGTGGTAGATGATCCGGCAGCGTGTACATTTTTCTTCCCGGCACTGGTAAAACGGGGGCCGCTGTCGGTGGGCATTTCTACAGGCGGAGCCAGCCCCTGTGCCGCAGCGTATATCCGGGGGCAGGTGGACGACCTGGTGCCGGAGCGCTTCGAAACGATTTTGGAACTGCTCCGCGCCCTGCGGCCTGTTGTCCGGGCCTCTATTTCGGATGAGCAGCTGCGGGCGGAGTTTTTTGCCCGGCTGCTCCGGCAATGGGTAGGAAATCAAATCCCGGTAACGATGGAGTCCGCCCACCGGGCTTTGCAGATGTTTTTGCAAGAAGGGGAGGAGAGCTAATGGAAAAGACGGGGTGGGTATATCTGGTGGGAGCCGGCTGCGGGGAGGCGGATCTGATCACACTGCGGGGTATGGCATTGCTGCGGAACTGTGACGCGGTGGTCTATGACGAACTGATCTCCAAAGAACTATTGGATGCAGTGCCACCGCAAGCGGAGAAAATTTATATGGGGAAGCGGAGCGGACACCACTCTGCAGCACAGGAGGAGATTTGCGCAGTGCTGATCCGCCTGGCAAAGGAGGGTAAGAGTGTTGTGCGGCTCAAGGGGGGAGACCCCTTTATCTTTGGACGGGGCGGAGAGGAGGCACTGGCATTGCAGCAGGCTGGCGTGCCCTGCCAGGTGGTGCCGGGGATTTCCTCCGCTATTGCAATCCCGGCCTGGGCCGGCATCCCTGTTACGTGCAGAGGAGTCAGCCAAAGTGTACACATCGTTACCGCCCATACCGCGGATACGCCGGATGGGCTGCCGGCCTATTTTGACCGCCTGGCTGCCCTGCCGGGAACCCTGGTCTTTCTTATGGGACTTTCTCGTCTGGAGCGGATCACACGCCGCCTGACAGAAGCGGGCTTATCGCCGGACACCCCTGCGGCAGTGGTCTCCGGAGGGAATGCACCCAGCCCGGTCACCGTGCGTGGAACACTGGAAGACATCGCCTGCCGGGCGCGGAAGGCGGCGGTGCACTCGCCGGCTGTCATTGTAGTGGGCCGGGCGGCTGCTTTGGATTGTTCCTCCGTTCGGGAGAAGCCTTTGCACGGGGTGGTGATCGGCTTAACGGGTACGCAATCGATTCAGGACCGCCTGGGCCCCGCTCTGCGGGATCAGGGAGCCCGGGTGTTTGCCGCTCAGCGCTCCGTGGTAGAGGAACTTCCCCTGAAGGAAGATCTGCGGGCCATATGTTGCGGAGCACCTTGCTGGATCGTGTTTACCAGCAGAAATGGTGTACGGCTGTTTTTCGACAATCTCAGCCGACAAGGGGTGGATCTGCGGCAGCTCCACGCCTGCCGCTTTGCGGTGATTGGGAAATCTACGGAGGATTTCCTGAAGACCTTCGGTATTTATGCGGATCTTTGTCCTGCCCGGTATACCAGCCAGGGCCTGGCCCAGGTGTTGCGGGAGAACGTGGGGAGGGAGGAGCCGATATACCTCTTCCGGTCCCGTTTGGGCTCTGCGGTGCTGCCGGAGGCGTTGCAGGAGTATCGTCATGTGCGGGATATTCCCCTCTATACGCTCCGATCTCATAGGGAAACGGAAGAATCGGCTGGGATGCTGCTGGACACGGCAGACTATTTGACTTTTTCCAGTGCCAGCGGCGTGGAACTGTATTTTCAGGCTCACGGCAGTCTTCCCCAAGGGACGACCTGTGTTTGTATCGGTGAAGTGACGGCCCGGGCCCTGCGGAAGCGGTCTGACAAACCATTCCTGACGGCCGGGGAGATCTCCGCCCGCGGAGTGGTACAGGCTATCATTGATCACCATTGCGGAGAGTAGAACTGCCCAGAATGCCGGGCGGGGCCACAACGGATACGGCGGCTGCGGTGCGGCTTCCCTCAGCACGCAAATATTTCGCCGTGGGATGGTGAAACTCCTGTTTGTGTGATATGATAGAAAGCTGCAAGAAAAGAAATACGGTGCCGCTCTGGATCTCTCAAGGAACAGCACGATCACAAGAAAGCTCAGGTGTCGTACAATGCAAGCAAATGTGAGTTCCACCCGGGAGGATGTGTTTGCAAAGCTTCCCATCCCCACTGCCCTGCGGAAAATGATCGTTCCGGCGATCTCCAGCCAGCTGATTGTCCTGATCTACAACATGGCGGATACCTTTTTCGTGGGGCAGACCGACAACCCCTACATGGTGGCGGGTACTTCTTTGATCCTGCCGGTATTCAACATCACCCTCTGCCTGGCCGGACTGGCAGGGATCGGGGGCGGTTCTCTGATATCCCGCCTGCTGGGCCAGGGGGAGGAGGCGGAGGCCCGGCGGGTCAGTGCCTTTTCACTGTACCTGGGGCTCGCCATTGCAGCCCTGTTTGCGGCGGGCATCGGAATTTTCATGGAGCCTGTGCTGGAGATTCTTGGCGCCGGGGAAAATACCTATGAATACGCAAGGCAGTACGCTTTGTGCGTCATCGTCACCGGAGGGATTCCCACGGTGCTCTCCAACGTGCTGGCCAACCTGATCCGCAGCGTCGGCCGTTCTAAGGAGGCCAGTGCCGGCATTATCCTGGGAGGACTTTTGAACATTGCCCTGGATCCGCTGTTTATGTTTGTTCTCCTTCCGGACGGCCATGAGGTGTTGGGAGCCGGGCTTGCCACTTGTCTTTCCAACTGCACGGCCCTTCTCTTTTTCGTAGTGGTGCTGATGCGGATGGGCCGGGGCTCCGTGGTCACGTTTTCCCCCAAGGGGGGCCTGCCCCGTCGGGACAGCGTTCTGGCGGTCTTTGGGGTGGGGATTCCCTCCGCCATTGCCACCTTCCTCTTTGATCTGGACTATGTGATCATCGACAAGCTGATGGTGTCCTATGACGATCTGGCTCTGGCCGCTGTGGGCATCGTGCTGAAAGTGGAGCGCTTCCCCCTGAATGTGGGCATTGGAATCTGCCAGGGCATGATGCCCCTGATCGCCTACAATTACTCCGCCGGAAACAAACAGCGGATGGAGGATACCATCCGCCTGGCCCGGCGGCTGGGGCTGACCATCGCAGCGATCAGCATTGCCCTGTATGAGCTGTTTGCCGTTCAGTTCGCGCATCTGTTCATTGAGAATCCCCAGACGGTGGAACTGGCATCCCAGTTTTTGCGCATCCGGGTGCTGGCCACGCCGCTGATGTTTTTGAGCTTTTTCACCGTCTATATGTTCCAAGCTTTCGGAAAGGGCCGGATCTCCCTGTTCCTGGGGGTGACCCGGTGGCTGGTGTTCAATATCCCCATGCTGCTTTTCCTGAATGCCGTATTTGGGATGTTCGGGATCGTCTGGTCTCAGGTGACGGCGGACACGCTGACGGTGCTTTTGTCGTTTTATGTATACTGGAAGTACCGCCCTGTCATGGGAGATGTCCCCAAACGTGCGTGAGGGCGTGCAGCGCCTTCCCTCCCTGACCGGTACCGTCTTGGAGAGGCATGACCGGGACTGCAAAAAGCGCACCGGAGAGGTGACCCTCTTCGGTGCGCTTTTTATTCTGGTTTTGTCCGGGTGATCGCTCTGATGGGAGCAGCTTCGGCGTTGGGAGAGAAGGTGCAAATCCGCGGGACAAGGCTTCGGTTCCGGCCCCGGGCAGGGAGAGGCACCCACGTAAAAAAGACGCGGCCAGATCTGGCCGCGTCTTTTTTGTTTAGGGGAAATGGGATCAGAGAGCCCGCTCCATCCGCCAGACGATGGCGGAGATCTGACCGCGGGTCAGGGTGTTATAGGGCTTGTAGGTGCTGGTGCCGTTGGAGAAGTATCCCTCCACGATGCCAGCGGCATTGAGCGCCTGGACATAGGGATCGGAAGTGTCGGTGAAGGGTTTGACGCTGGAGAGCCCGCTGGTGCTCAGCTTCATGGCCTTGGCGGCGATCTGCGCCACAGCAAGACGGGTGATGGGAGCATCCAGGTTGATGGAGCCGGACACCAGGCCGTCCTTCTGCGCCCGGGACAGGTAGCCGCTGAAGGGATGGCTGCCGGTCTGGGCCTGGGCAGAATAGCCGGCGGCCAGCATGATGAGCTTGAGGGCCTGGCCGTAGGTAACGGTATTGTTGGGACGGAAGGTGCCGTCGGTATAGCCGTCGATGACCTTGGCGTCAGAGAGCTCCGTTACATATTTGTAGCACCAGGTGGAAGAGGTCATGTCCGTAAACTGCCGGATGCTGCTGACGACACCCAGGCAGAACTTGCCTGCGCCGATGGCGGTTCCGTTGCTGGAGTATGCCACGTAGGGGATCTCCACGGAGCCGGTATAGCCGGTAGCAGGGACAAAGCGCAGCTGAGAAATACTGTTGGAGTTACCGGTGTAGGTATAGAGCGTGGAAGTGTCGGCTCTGGTGAGGGTGCCGCTGCTGACATACACGGTTCCCACAGTTGCAGAGGGCAGGGACAGCAGCTGGATGCTGGAAAGGGCGCTTCCGGTGGAGACCACAACGGAGGCATAGATGGAGCTGCTGGGGAAGTTCACGGAATTGCCCTTGGGCGTTACGCCGTAGACCTCAGAGATCAGGGTGGGAGTCACGCTGATGAGAATGGAGCCCTTCACAGAGGTGGAGCCGCTGCCGTAAGCGGTGAAGGGAACGGTGACGCAGTAATTGGAGCCGCCGGGGATGTAGGTCAGCTCCGAGAGGGAATACTGGCTGGTGGAAGTGGGGCTGAAGTACAGAAGCTGGCTGCCGCAGTTGGAAGCGGTGAGTCTGAGCTGGGTGGTGCCGTACTTGCTGGCGGAGTAGTAATTGTAGTACAGGCTGCCCAGGGAGGGGACACCGTCCAGCTTCACATACTGGAGCTGATAGCCGGGATAGGCGGCAGAGTAGAACCGGGCAATATCATTGGCGTTGATCTGCACCGCATTGCCGGTGGTGGTGGTGTAGAGGATATTGGCCTTCAGAGAGCTGGTGCTGGTGCTGGTGCTGCTGCCGGTGGGTTCGATCCGCACCGTGCCGTCCACATAGCGGCTGTTGGAGTAGTAGGCCCGGAAGGACAGGGTAACAGCCTCGTCGAAATTCCGTCCGGCTACGAAGCTCAGATCCCGGAGGGCATAGTCGCCGTAGTCACTGTCGGAGTAATAGAACTTATAGTTGCCCAGTTTGCTGCGGGAGAAGGAGGTCTCATCGCGCCCATCATAATCATAATAGACGGCGCCGTCAGCGGAGGTATAGTCACTGTCGGCTTCGAAGACCACATAGCGGAGGGTGTAGTTGTCATACTCCTCCTGGAAGAAGTCATTGAAGTCGGAGCGGTCAAAAGCAACAGAGTCGTTGGGATCCACCTGATAGGTGATGTCGGCTTTGCCGGAGCTGGATCCGGAGGGCTTGATGACCAGGGTGCCGTCCACGTAACGGCTGCTGGAGTAATAGGCCCGGAAATCGATGGAGAGTTCCTCGTCGAAATTCCGTCCGGCCACGAAGCTCAGATCCCGGAGGGCATAGTCGCCGTAGTCGCTGTCAGAGTAATAGAACTCATAATTGCCCAACCGGCTGCGGGAGAAAGAGGTCTCACCAGAGAAGCCATAGTCCACATAAATGGAACCGTCGGCAGAGGAGTAATCGCTGTCGGGGTCAAAGACCACATAGCGGAGGGTATAGTCGTCGTATTCCTCCTGGAAGACGTCGTTGAAATCGGAGCGGTTGAACATCACCTCGTCGCCGGCATCCACCTCATAGACGATCTTGCCCCGGGAAGAAGAGGAGGAAGAGTGGGTCTCGGTGGATTCGATGACCAGGGTGCCGTCCACATAGTTGTCGTCATCGTCATAGGCCCGGAAATCGATGGAGATGGTCTCATCAAAATCGTCTCCGGCTACGAAGCTCAGATCGTCCAGGGCGTAGTCGCCGTTGTAATCGCTGTCGGTGGAGAAGAATTCGCAGCGATCGAAGTCGTCGGTATAATAAAAAGCTTCCTCGCCGCGGGAGCCGTAATCACAATAAATGGAGCCGTCGATGGAATTGTAGTCGCTGTCGGGATCGAAGGTGACATAGCACAAATCATCCCCGTCATATTCCTCATCAAAGACATCCTGGAAGTCCGAGAGGTCAAAATAGACCTCGTCGCCGGGATCCACTTCATAGGTAATGGTGGTACCGGAGGCCTGGAAGGTCTGCACAGCGCTCATGGTGCGGGCGTCCTCACCGGCTTGTGAGTCTGCGGCCGCTGCGGCTGGCACCGTGCTGCCCAGCAGAAGCAGGGTCATGACAAAGGCCGGTAACCGTTTTCTGAAGAAATTTTTCCTTTTCATAAGCAGGTTCCTCCATACAACACGACTGTGAATCTATGAAAGCGTATTCTTTCATGCCTGTACCATACCTGAAAGCCAAAGAAAAATCATGAATAAATTATGAACATGCTGCCAGATACATCCAAGTGCATGTGTTAAAATTCTGTGAATATTAAACTGCGGCACTTGCAACATGACAACTTGTCGTTTATGATATGCGACAGGTTGTCATATCAAGATGCGCGCCGCGGCGTTTTTTTCTTGACTTTCTACCGGCTGGAAGGTGTAGAATCCAGCTGGCAATGAGGAAACTGCGGCCGCAATTTCGTATAGGGAGGGTGAGGCAGATGCCCAGTGCGACTTTTCTCAATCTTGCGCAGGAAAAGCAGGAAAAGCTGCTGGAGGCGGCTACCCGGGAGTTTTCCAGCCGGCCGTACAACGAGGCGTCCATCAATCAGATCATCAAGGATGCGGGGATCCCCCGCGGCAGTTTCTACATGTACTTTCAGGATAAGGAAGATCTGTTCCGCTATCTGATGTCCGGATATCTGGATCAGCTGATGCTGGTCATTGAGGAGTGCCTGATGCGGGCGAAAGGGGATATCTTCCGGGCGCTGTTGGATCTCTTTGATTACATCCAGCTGCGGGGATCCCAGTGCCAGCTGGGAGAGATGGGTGCCATGGCGGCCATTATCGGATGCAACCACGGCCTGCAGAAGACCTCGGTGATGGGGCTGCTGGATCCGGAGGCTGTTTTGTCCCGACTCAGCGGCCTGGTGGATCCGGAGCTGCTGGATCTGCGGCGGGACCGGGATCTGCGGGACATGTTGTCAGCCTTGCTGGTGATGACGGGTCCGCTGATTTACTCGGCGCTGCAAAACAACAACGCTCCGGAGATCCGGGCACATCTGGAGAATCTGCTGGATATTTTCCGGCGGGGCATGGCCCGGGACAAAGGGGCGGAAGGCTCCATGGGGAAGTCGGCAGAAGCATAAGGAAGAACATGGTATATTACGCAGATGCGTGTGGGAGGTAATTTATGAACGAAGTACTGATGCAGGAGACGAAGACGGAAGATCCGGCGGTTACGGAGCAGGAGGAAGCACCCCGGAAGAAGCGCTTTCACCTGCCCAAGGGCAAAAAGGGCCGCAAGTGGATGAAGATCCTGGTGGTTTTGGTAGTGGTGGCGGCTGTGGTGGTAGGCTGCGTGGCACAGACCCGCAAGAGCGTCAACTCCCAGCTGGGAAGCAGCTATCTGGTGGACACCGTCCAGAGGCGGGACCTGACGGTGGCTGTCTCCGGTACAGCTACCCTGGAGCCGGCGGACTCCTATAACGTCACCACCCTGGTTTCCGGGGAGATTCTCAGCGCTCCTTTTGAGGAGGGCGATCATGTGGAAAAGGACACCCTGCTTTACACCCTGGACAACAGCGACGCCCAGAACTCCATGGACCGGGCCAATATCTCCGTGGAGCAGGCTCAGCTGAACTATCAGCAGGCTCTGGAGATGCGCAGCCCCACGGTGCCCATCTCCGGCGTGATCAGTGAAGTTTACGTCCACAACGGCGATACCGTCAGCTCCGGCACGGCGCTGGCTAAGGTGGTGTCCAGTACGGACCTTACCATTGATTTCATGTTCCCCTATACTGCCGCCGATACCTTTTACGTTGGGCAGCCCGCCTCCGTCTTTGTGGGGGATTTCGAGGGCTCTGTGGCCGGGACGGTGGTATCCATTTCGGACACGCAGGTGGTCACCAGCAACGGTATGCAGGCATCCTCCGTCCGGGTGAAGCTGACGAATCCCGGCGTGGTCTCCGATTCTTTCACCGCCTCTGCCTCCATCGGCGGCTATGCCAGCTACGGAAATGCCAGTGTCCATATGAGCGGCGTGGAGACGGTGTACGCCACCGGCTCCGGTACGGTCACCGGATTTGAAAAGCTGGCAGGCAGCAACGTCACCAAGGGCGAGGTGCTCTGCACGGTGGATTCCGAGTCCATTCGGGATCAGATCCAAAACGCCAAGCTGAACCTGGAGACGGCGCAGCTGTCCTCCCAGACTGCCGCGGATACGGTAGACGATTACAACATCAAATCCCCCATCTCCGGTGAGGTCATCGAAAAGAATTTCAAGGCCGGAGATAAGGTGGAGGGCGTCAGCTCCGGCAACCTGGCTGTCATCTACGATTTGTCCTATCTGAAGCTGGAGATGAACGTCCACGAGCTGGATATCGGCAAGGTGGAGGTGGGCCAGAAGGTCCGCATCACCTCCAACGCCCGGGAGGGCGAGGAGTACATCGGCGTGGTGGATAAGATCAGCATCAACGGCACCACTGCCAACGGCGCTACCAACTACCCCGTCACCATTGTCATTGAGGACTACGGCGATCTGCTGCCGGGCATGAACGTCTCCGCCCAGATCATCGGTGAGGAGGTGCCCGACGTGCTGACGGTGCCTGTGGAGGCAGTGGATCGGGACGGCACCGTGCTGGTGCCCGGCCCCGGTGCCATGAGCGAGGACGGCACCACGGTGGCGGACCCCAGCAAGATCGAAAAGCGGGAGGTCACAGTGGGCCGCAATGATGACCAGTACATCGAAGTCACCGACGGCCTGTCCGAGGGGGATACCATCCTGATCTTGAATCAGGCGTCGACTCTGATGCAGACCATGATGGGAGGCTGATCCCATGGGCCATCTCATCGAGTTGAAAGACGTCTATAAGATCTACCAGATGGGTGACGAGACGGTCCATGCCCTGGACGGCGTCAGCCTGACAGTGGATCAGGGGGAGTTCGTGGCCATCGTGGGCTCCTCCGGCTCCGGCAAATCCACCGCCATGAACATCATCGGCTGCCTGGATGTGCCCACCTCCGGAAGCTACCACCTGGGGGGCATCGACGTTTCCACCATGGACGATGACCAGCAGGCGGAGATCCGCAACAAGATGCTGGGCTTCATCTTCCAGCAGTATAACCTGATCCCCAAACTGACGGTGCAGGAGAATGTGGAGCTCCCCCTGCTCTATGCGGGGGTGGGAGCCGATGAGCGCCGGAAACGGGC
>ERZ779840.758-NODE-758-length-34496-cov-3.827125_pt1 | contig 34496 bp, 20 predicted proteins | sample MGYA00511561_ERZ779840 | MGnify/ENA primary metagenome ERZ779840 (study PRJEB29588, sample SAMEA2162036) | human gut metagenome | biome: human gut; feature: human-associated habitat; material: faeces | place: Denmark | collected 2008/2010 ...
GCGCAGACCGTTTCCGTGCCCGACAGCCGCTCCGGCGGAGAGATCAGGTTCTCCGAGCGCGACGCCGTCGCCCTCTCCGAGGGGCAGAGCCATGACTTTACGCTCACCGCGCCCGCCGCGGGCGGCTATTGGCTCTCCGTGGTCTACCGCGCGATTCCCGGCCGGCAGATCAACCCGGAGGCCTCCTTCACCCTGACGGGTGCGGATGCGCAGTATCAGCAGTCGCTCTATTTTGCCCGCCGCTGGGTGGACATCCACACGAACGGCCGCTTCCAGCTTGATTCCAACGGCAACGAGGTACTGCCCAAGACGCAGGAGGAAAGCGTCTGGCAGCAGGCGGTCTATGGCCTGTCCGCCGAGACCGGCAGCGCTGCGGTGCAGCTGGAAAAGGGCGAATACACGCTGAATCTCAAGCTGGCCAGCGAGGCCGTGGAGATCGGCGATGTCCGCCTGATCTCCGAGCAGCCGCAGAGCTATGAAAGCTATCTTGCCTCCGTCAAAAATCCGCAGAGTGCTGCGGAGGCCGAGCCGGTCACGCTCGAGACCGAGCTGATCGCTGCCAAGTCCGATTCCTCCATCATTGCGACCTACGACCGTTCTTCGCCCACCATCAGCCCGAACTATCCGGATACCATCGCCCTGAACATCGTCGGCGGCGGCGCGTATTCCGAGCAGGGACAGTGGATCGAATGGCATTTCTCCGTCGAAAAGGACGGCTTTTACAGCATTTCCGCGCGCTACCAGCAGGACGGCCTGCGTGAGCTGGGCGTCGGACGGAAAATCTACCTCGACGGCGTGATTCCCTTTGCGGAATTTGAAAATTTCCTGTTTCCGTACTGCACGAACTATTCCACGCTGACACTGGCGGACGAGGCGGGCGAGCCTTACGCCGTCTATCTCACGGCAGGTGAGCACGCACTGCGCATGGAGGTCAGCCAGACGCATCTGGAGCAGGCGATCATCGAGCTGAAAAATTACATTTCCGAGTGCAACTCCATGTACCGCCGCATCATCAGCATCACAGGCGCTGATCCGGATATTTACCGCGACTATTATCTGGACAAGGAGCTTCCCGAGCTGATGCCCTTCCTGAATGACTCCGTCACGCGCCTGAACGCGCTGGCCGCCTCCATCGAGGCATGCTCCGAGGACGGAGAGGGAAGTGAGAGCGCCGTCCTGCACGACACCGTGCGTACGCTCGAGCGCTTCATCAAAAAGCCCTATAAGATTCCCGCGACCCTCAGCGAATTCAAAAACCGCATTGACTCCATGGCAGACCTTATCCAGACGCTCGAGACGCAGTCCCTGACGCTGGACTACATCACCTTTACTCCGAAGGATTTTCCGCAGGAGGAACAGGGCTTCTTCGGCAAGCTCTGGTCAGGCGTGAGCAAGACCTTCAATTATCTCGGCTTCCGCTTCAAGGCCTTCCTGTCCTCCTTCTCCGGCGAGGATCGCACGACCTCCGGTACGGCGCCGCGCACAATCAAGGTCTGGATCAACATGGGCGACATCCTCGTCAGCGGTTCGGCCTCCGGCCGCGACCAGATGCAGATCATCCGCCAGCTTTCCGACGACAGCTTCACCACAGAGCACAACATTTCCGTGGAATTTTCCCTCGTAAGCGCGGGCGACACGCTCTCGCAGGCGATTCTGGCAGGGAAAGGCCCGGATGTTGCGCTGTTCGTGGGCGAGCAGACGGTCGTGAATCTCGGCATCCGCGGCGTTCTGGCCGACATGACTGAAATGCCCGATTATGACGCGCTGGCCGCGCAGGTCTACGACTCCGCGCTTGTGCCCTTTACCTTCGGCGGCGGTGTTTACGCCATGCCCGTAACGCAGACCTTCAACATGATGTTCGTCAGAGACGACATTTTCTCCGAGCTGGGGCTTGCCGTCCCGAACACATGGGACGACTTCTATGCCGTGCAGAAAAAGCTGGCTGAGAAGAAGCTGGAGATCGGCATTCCGGAAAGTCAGGACATCTTCGAGATGCTTCTGATGCAGCATGGCGGCTCGATCTACAATGAGGACTGCACCGCCAGCGCGCTCAAGTCGCAGGAGGCGGTCGAGGCCTTCACGCAGTGGACGGATCTCTATATCAAATACACGCTGCCGCTGTCGTTCAGCTTTGTCAACCGTTTTCGCACGGGCGAAATGCCCATCGGCATCATGAGCTACACCATGTATAACCAGCTCTGCGTTGCCGCGCCGGAGATCAAGGATCAGTGGTCGATGTATCCCGTGCCCGCGACCGTCCGCGCCGACGGTACGCTCGACCGCAGTCAGGCCAGCGTTAACACCGGCTGCGTCATCATGAAGGGCTCCGAGGAGTTGGACGCCGCCTACGAATTCATGCGCTGGTGGATCGACAGTAAGACGCAGACAGAGTTCGGCCGTCAGGTAGAGTCCGTCCTGGGAAAATCCGCCCGCTATAATACCGCAAATTCCGTCACCTTCGAGCAGCTCAACTGGACGGGGCGCGAGCTGGAGGTGCTGCGCGAGGCGCGCCGCGATGTCAGCGACACGCCGCAGACCATGGTCACCTATTACGTTTCCCGCTGCATTTCCAACGCCTTCCGCCGTGTGGTTTACAGCTACGAAAAACCGCGAGACGTGATCTACCGTTACAGCGATGATCTCGATCTGGAATTTGACCGCAAGAAGGAAGTCATGCAGGAGGTGGGAGAATGAAAAATCCGATCGAAAAGAGGCGCAAGCCGGGCTTTTTCTCCAAATACGGCGCGACGTGCTGTTTTCTCCTGCCGTGGCTGACGCTGTTCCTGTTTTTCGTCGTCATCCCCATCCTCTGCGCCATCGTGATGAGCTTCACGGATTTCGACATGGTGCGCACACCGCATTTTGTCGGCTTCCGGAACTATCTTTCGCTGCTGCTGGATGACGAGACCTTTACCAAATCTCTGAGCAACACCCTCTTTTATGCCGTCGTCACCGGCCCGGCGGGCTATCTTATCAGCTTCGTCGTTGCCTGGCTCATCAATGAGGTGCCGAATAAATTCTGGCGCTCGCTGCTGACTTTCGTGTTCTATTCTCCGGCACTGGCAGGAAGCGCATATATGCTGTGGAACTTCATCTTCAGCGGCGACTCCTATGGCCTGCTCAACAGCCTGCTTGTGAATGTGGGCATCTTGTCCAAGCCCGTGCAGTGGCTCACGGATCCGCAGTATAACTCTGTCGTGGTCGTGGTCGTCACGCTCTGGATGAGCATGGGCGTGGGCTTCCTATCCTTCGTTGCGGGCTTCAAGCAGCTCAATTACGAGCTGTTTGAGGCCGGTGCCATTGACGGCGTGACCAACCGCTGGCAGGAGCTGTGGTACATCACCCTGCCGCAGATGGTGCCGCAGCTCAAGATCGGCGCGGTGCTGGCCATCTCCGGCGCCTTCGCCGTCGGCGGTGTGAACGCCGCGCTGACCGGAAATCCGAGTACCGATTACTCCACGCACACCGTTTTGCTGCATCTGCTCGATTACGGCTACGGAAAGTACGAAATGGGCTATGCCTCCGCCATCGCCGTGATTCTGTTTATCATGATGGTCGGTTCGTGGCTGCTGATCCACGCGGTGCTCAACCGCTTCTCCTCAGACTAAGGAGGATTCCCAATGAGAAGACCTACCAAACGCGTTTCCCGCTCGGCGGCCGGAAACGTGACCGTGATCATTTTCCTGCTGATCTTCGGCGTGTTCATGATCCTACCGCTTTACTACATGGTCGTCAGTGCCCTGAAGCCGACGAGTGAGCTGTTCTATTTCCCGCCGAAGTTCTATGTCATCAAGCCGACGCTGCGAAATTTCCTGACGCTCATCAAATTGCAGGCGCAGTCGGATGTGCCCTTTGAGCGCTACCTGTTCAACAGCGTTTTCGTCACGGTGGTGTCCACGGTGGGCTATGTGCTTCTGGCTTCCATGGCGGCCTATGCCCTGTCCAAGCATAAGTTCCCCCTGAAAAACGCCATCACCAAGAGCGTCGTCTTTGCCATTCTGTTCCGGCCGGAGGTCACCTCGGTGCCGCTGTATATCCTGATGGTCAAGGCGCACATCATTGATAATTACTGGGCGCTGATCCTGCCCGCGATGTCCGGCTCCTTCGGCGTGTTCCTCCTGCAGCAGTTTCTGGATAATGTGCCGAACGAGATGATCGAGGCTGCGCGTATCGACGGCGCGAGCGAGTTTGTCATCTACCGCAAGCTCATCATGCCCATGCTCAAGCCCGCGTGGATGACGGTCGTGATCTTTACGTTCATCTCTATCTGGAACACCACCGCCGCGCAGTTTATTTACAGCGAGGACATGAAAATGCTGCCTGCGATGCTCTCATCCTTGAGCACGGCGGGCGTCACCAGAGCAGGCGTGGCCGCAGCCGTGGGCGTTTTGATGATGTTCCCGTCCGTGGTGATCTTCCTGCTGAGCCAGAACTCCATCGTTGAGACCATGGCGCACTCGGGCTTGAAGGGGTAATGAACGTGAAAAAGAGATTGATTTCCGGCCTGCTTCTGAGCCTGTTCCTGTTCTGTGCGCTCCTTACGCCGGCGCTTGCCGCCGACGGAAGCACGAAAACCTATGTCTATAACGAATACGGCGAGGCCGTGAGCGCACCGAGCGCCTATCTCTGCACGCGTGTGCTGCGCGGCCGTGATCTCGGCCTTGGAGATTTCTCCAAGCTCACGGATCTGTATGTCAACGGCAATGTTTATCTTTCCGATTCGGGCAACAACCGCATCGTTGTCTTAAGCCCGGAGTACGAGCTTGTGCGCGTGATCTCCGAGGTGCAGGAAAGCGGCGCGGCATCGGCGCTGAACAGTCCCTCGTCCGTGTTTCTTGCGGACGGCCTGCTGTACATCTGCGATACCGGCAACAGCCGCGTCGTCGCGGTCGATTCGGAGGATCGCGTTGTCAAGACCTTCTGCAAGCCTGCCTCCGACCTTCTGACCGAGGATTTTGCCTTCAAACCTTCAAAAGTGGTCGTCAACCGCGCGGGGTCTGTGTATATTGCGGCCAGCGGTGTGTATCAGGGCCTGCTGCACTACGAATCTGACGGCAGCTTCATCGAATTTTTTGGTGCGAACAAGGTTGAGGTCACCGCGGCCGTTCTGCTGAAAAGCATGTGGATGAACATTTTCTCTGACGAGCAGCGCGAGTCCCTGATCCGCACCGTGCCGACGGAGTACGCGGGCATCTTCATTGATTCGGAGGATATGATCTATACCACGACCGTCACCGCCTCGACCTCGCAGGTCAAGCGGCTGAATGCCTCCGGCGAGAACATCCTCATGTATCCCGGCTCGTCCACGGGCTTTTTGCAAAAGGGCTATGACCGCAACAACTTCGGCGACCAGATTCTGGAGTATGCCAAGGGCAGCCTCCGCCGCAGCCAGATCATGGACGTGACCGTGGATGGCGACAATGTCATCGCGGTGCTGGATTCCTCGCGCGGCCGCGTGCTGCTGTTCGACAGCGAGCAGAACACACTGGGCATCTTCGGCGGCAGCGGCACGCAGGACGGCTGCTTTACCAACGCCTCCGCGCTGGCCAAAAACGACGAGGAGTACCTCGTGGCCGACGGCACGCGCAATTCCGTCACGGTCTTTGCACCGACGGAGTACATGCAGAACATCCGCTGTGCGCTGCGTGCCTACGATCAGGGTGAGTATTCCGAAAGCCGTGCCTACTGGGAGCGCGTGCTTGAAAGCAACGCGGGCCTTTCCGTCGCGGCCAAGGGTGTCGGACGTGCGCTGCTGCTCGAGGGCAACTTCCGCGATGCGATGCGCTACCTGAAAATGGGCGACGACCGCTATTATTACTCCATGGCGCTGACGCGCTACCGCCGGGAATTTCTGCGTGAGAACAGCCTGTGGCTGGTGCCCTGCGTGATTGTGACAGTGGCTGCGGTGTGCATCGGCCTGCGGCAGTTGTATCTTGCCATTTTGAGATCGGGAAAGGGGAGAGAGAAATGACCAACTTCAGCCGGTTTTTCCGCGGCGTTTACATCCGCTTCTGCCAGATCGACTGGGAGAGCTATCGCTGGCGCAATCTGGACAAGACCAAGCTTCTGGTTCCTCTCCGCTTCTTTGCCCATCCCATCGATCTGTTCAACGACATTAAATACGAAAAGCGCGGTTCGCTCGGTGTGGCCAATCTCCTGCTGGCATTGTATTTCCTCGAGGAGATCATTGACTATTTCGCCGTGGCCTATCTTTTCAGCAACAACGAGGCGCAGAGCTTCAGCGTCTGGCCGATTCTCCTGCGCACGGTCGTGCTGGTGCTGCTGTGGTGCATCACCAACTGGGCCATGAGCACCTTGCAGGACGGCAAGGGCACATTCAAGGAGATCTATCTTGCCACCTGCTACGCCCTTACGCCTCTGGTGCTGTTCTCTGTGCCGCTGAACCTCATCACGAACATGATGACCCTTTCGGAATCCATGTTCTATTCGGCCATTTCCTCGGCGCTCACGCTGTGGTCGCTGATCCTTGTGTTCCTCGGGACGATGGTCGTGCATCAGTTCACGGTGCGCAAGACCATCGGCTCGGTGCTGCTGTCACTCGGCATGATCGTCATTATTGCGTTTCTTGTGCTGCTGGGCTTCTCCATCTCGCAGCAGATGACCACGTTCGTTGAGACGATCATCACCGAGCTTTTGAGGAGGTGACGGCCGTGCAGAAACGAATCCTTGTGCTGGCGCTGCTTTGCTGTATGCTGCTCGGCGCGTGTGCACCGGCGGCTGTGCCACAGACGGCTGCGCCAGAGCGCCCGCAGACCTCGGGAAGCGCAAGCTATACGCTCTCGGTTGATCCCGAGACCTGCTGCGTTTCCGTGTTGGACAAGGCCGGGAACACGGTGCTTTCGACCAATCCGGACGATCCGCAGGAGGACGAATTCACCCCTGCCGCATCTCTGAATAATCTGCGCTCTCAGCTCATCGTGAGCTATTACAGCGAACTGAACGTCGATTCCACCATCGGCAGCTATCTTTCCAGCGTGAAGAAAAAAACCTTCACCGTCACTTGGCTGGACGACGCGCGCGTGCGCATCGACTATGACTTTTCCCGTAAGGACGAGCAGTTTATCATTCCGGTCGAGTACCGGCTGGAGGACGACTGCTTTCAGGTGCGCGTGCTGACCGACGAGATTCAGGAATACGGCGCCAAGCGCATCAGCCGCATCTCCGTAACGCCCTATCTGCTGCGCGGCTCGGCGCAGGACAGCGGCTATCTGCTCCTTCCGGACGGCTCGGGCGCGACGGTGGACTTTTTCTATATCAATCCCGATGCCGCGGCTTACACTGCGCAGATCTATGGCCGCAATCCCGCCGAGGCGCTGTATTACGAGGAGGGCAACCCCGAATCCGCAATGCTCGCCGTGTTCGGTGCGGACTACCGCGACCGCAGCGTTCTGGCGCGCGTGGACGGCAACGCCGCAGCGGGCTGGATCAACGCCCGCGCCACGGGCAGCGCATGCAGCTATGCCTATGCCTACGCGAGCTTCGACTATCGCGTGTTCGACACCGTGACCCTCACCGGAACCGACTGGCAGGTCAAGGAATACGTCGCGGCCTCCGAGCTGGTCGAGACGGAGGACTTCTCCGTTTCCTATTATCTGCTCGACCGGGGCGGCCTGAGTGCGCTGGCAGAAAAATGCCGCGACACCGCCGGAACGCTCCCGCAGGCGCCGGAGAAGGCGCTCACCGCTGCGCTCTATGCCTACGGCGCGACCACACAGCGGGCGGCCGTGCTGGGTATCCCATATACCAAAACCGTCGTCGCGACGGAATTTTCCGATGTCTCCGAAATGCTCGACCGACTGAACGCGGACGGCTCGATCGCGGTGCTGCTGCGCGACTTTGACAAGGCGGCGCTGAATGAAAGCTACCCCGAATCGGTCAAGTGGAGCGGCGCCTGCGGCGGAAAGTCCGGCTTTGCGGCGCTGACGAGTGCCCATCCGGAGACTTCGGTCTATTGCGTTGAAGATCTGCTCTATGAACCGGCGTCCGCCTTCCTCTGGGCAAGACAGAGCCATTTTGCCAAAATGGTCAGCCGGGAAAATCTGGCGCGCTATACCTATTCGCCTGTGACCTATGCCTATACCGCGACGGATCTCTACGGCATGAGCCTGTCGCGTCTGATCTCCCACGCGGGTAAGGCGCTGGACAAGGCGAGCTGCGGTGTGGCGATGAACTACCTTGGCAGTGAGCTTTACGGCGATTACGGCAGCGCGGACGGCACGACCCGCAGCACCTATCTGCGCGCCATCGCGGAGCTGCTTGCGGAAAAGGGGAGCGGAAATGCCGTCGAGGGCGGCAATGAATATGCCCTCGGCGTGTCCGATCTTAATTACAATGTTCCTGTGTCCTCGTCCGGCTATGCCATGCAGACGCAGTCCGTGCCGTTTTTACAGATGGTCTACCACGGCCGTGTCCTGCTGGTTTCCACGGCGCTGAATCTGACGCAGGACCCGCAGACCGAGCTGCTGAACTGCATCGCAAGCGGCACCGTACCCTGCTTTGCCGTCACGGCAATGGAAAACGAAAATCTCCGCCGCAGCGAATACAAGAACCTGTTCGGCACCTGCTTTGCCGCGCAGGAGGAGACGCTTACCGCGCTGCTTGATCGCACCGGCGACTACTACAAGGCAATTTATAACCAGCAGATTACGGACTATGTCTGCGAAAACGGCGTCAGCGTAACGACCTTTGCCGACGGTGTCCGCGTGATCGTGAATTTCAACCGTCAGGCGGCTTCGTTTGAGGACCGTCAAATCGCAGCGATGGACTTTGAGATCATCCAGTAAAATCGGAGGGAAACAACATGAGTACCGCAAAAATCGACACCCACAACGGCACACCCGCCCTTGAGATCAACGGCGAAACCTTCTCACTGATGGCCATGACCACGCGCATCAAGGACGAGGAATACCTCCGCGGCCTGCGCAAGGCGGGCGTGCGCATTTACTTCGTCTTTGCAAATACCGATTGGCTGCGCCCCGGCAAATCCTTCGACGAGACGCAGGACTGGCGGGAATGGGGCGGCTTTGCCTCCTTCCAATCCGAGGCCGAGCGCCTGCTGCGCGTTGTTCCGGATGCATATATCATCGTGCGCGTGGGTCTGCACCCGCCCGTGAGCTGGATGGAGAGCCATCCGGACGATCTGCTGCGCTACTCCGACGGCGAGACCATGCCCTGCGTCATCAATTCCGAGGTACACTACGACCGCGTGCCCGGCTGCTACTCCCTTTGCTCCGACGCGTGGCGCAAGGACGGCGGCGAGGCGCTGATGCACTTCTGCGAGCAGGTGGAGCAAAGCCCCTTTGCAGACCGCGTCATCGGCTATTTCCTCGGCGCCGGCGGCACATCGGAGTGGTATTATGTCAACCAGATCACCGAGGCCGGCATGAACAAATATGCCGACATTTCCCCCGCCTTCCGCAAGGAATACGGCCGCATCCTGCGCGAGCACTACGGCACGGAGGAGGCGCTCCGCGCCGCGTGGAAAAAGGACGATGCGACCTTTGAAAATCCCGGCATTCCCGATCTGCACGAGCGCGAATATGTGGACATCGATAAGCTCATCATCCATTCGCTTGTGACCTTCGAATGTGCCGATCGCATCGATTACGGGATCCACTACAACAACCAGGAGCCGACGCGCAAGGGCGTGTTCCTGAATGTCAACGGTTACCGCCATGTCTACGATTTCTTCAACGCGTGGCACGAGGGCACGGCCAACACCATGATTCACTTTGCCCGCCTTCTGAAGCAGCGCAACCCCGAAACGCTTGTCGGCTCGTTCTACGGCTCTCTGGGCTGCACGGATTATTACGGCTCCAGCACGACCACCGGTACGCGCAAGATTCTCGATTCCGGTGTCGTGGACTTCTTGGCCGCGCCCGGCGTCTACAATAACCGCTGGCCGGGCGGCTACGTCGCCCAGCGCGAGGTGCAGGATTCCTTCACGCTGCGCAAGATGCTGTTCCTCTCCGAGGAGGACAGCCGCACGCATCTGGACTGCGATTTCTACCGCGATGCCAACAATTTCTTCACCATTCAGGATACGCTCAACACGCTCAAGCGCGATTTTGCCCGCAACCTCTGCGAAAATACCTTTGCATGGTGGTTCGACCAGCACCAGAACGGCGGCCGCTATAAGCATGAGGACATCTATAAGATGATGGCCGTGCAGCAGCGCGTCGCACTCGAGGCCGCCGGGCACGGCAAGCCCAAGGCCAACGAGATCGCCATTATCTATGACGAGGAAAGCATCCATCTGGTCTCCAAGGGCGTCAACCGCACCATGCTCGACTTCTACCGCACGTCGGATCTGGGACGCATCGGCGCACCCGTGGACTATTACTTCCACGACGACCTCACGAACGAGGCGATGCCCGATTACAAGCTCTATCTGATGCTCAACACCTTCTGCCTGACGGATGCCGAGCGCGAGGCCATTCGCAAAAAGGCGGCAAAGAACCACGCGATGGTCGTTTGGCTCTATGCACCGGGCTTTGTGAACTTCGATCGTGCGATTCCTATGGATACCGCGAACATCTCCGAGATGACCGGCATGCAGGTCAACTGCATCACCGAGACGCATTCGGTCAAATTCCGCATTACGGATCCGAAGCATCCTGCGCTGCGCTATGCCGTACCCGACCGCTTCTACGGCTGGATCGACCGCGAGGTGTGCAGCACCATCTGGGTCGGCTCCGTGCTGGATGTGCCCTTCCTGAACCCCTGCTTTACCATTGAGGAGGGCGAGGGCGTCACGGTGCTCGGCCGCTACTGCATCGACGGCAAGCCTGCCTTTGCCATGAAGGACACCGGCGATTTCGTCAGCGTCTACTGCACCACGCAGATCCTGCGTGCGGAGCTGCTGACCTCGCTTGCCGAGTACGCGGGCTGCCATATCTACGGCTATGAGGACGACTGCATTTATGCAAACGAGAATTTCGTGAACATCCACGCCGAGAATACCGGCAAGCATGTCCTGCATTTCAAGCACAAGTGCAGCCCCTACGAGATTTATGAGGGCAAGTATTACGGCAAGGGCATCGACACGCTGGAGCTGGAGCTGTACCGCGGACAGACCCTGACCTTCTCCGTCAACGACCGCCTCAGCGAAAGCCTGAATCAATAAAAGAAAGGACGCCTTGCGATGATCGTCTACAACGCCCCGTTTTTCTTTCTGGAAACTGCTAAAACCAGCTACATCCTGCGCGTAACGGATGAGGGCCTGCTTCAGCATGTCTACTACGGCAAAAAAGTCCCGCATGATGATTTTACCTATTATAATATTCACCAGCGCTGGGCCTTTGACCCGGTCATCCCCACAAAGGACGGCGTTGAAAGCGTCAACGCGCTGCCGCAGGAGTATCCCACCTTCGGGCGCGGCGACCTGCGCCAGCCTGCGTTTGTGCTCGAGGACAAAAAGGGCAGACGCATCAACTTTCTGACCTATCTGCGTCACGAGCTGCGCACAGGGCGTGAGCTTCTGCCCGGCCTTCCGTGCCTGAACTCGAATTTGCAGGATGTGCAGACGCTCGTGATCACGCTGCAAGACGAAATCACAAGCGCCGAGGTGGCGCTGCACTATGTCGTTTTCCCGCAGGAGGATGTCATTTCGCGCTATACCGTGGTCAAGAATCCTACCGACGCGCCGATGATCCTGCACAAGGCCGACAGCCTCTCCGTCGATTTTGAGCGCGGGAACTTCGACTTCATCTCGCTCGAGGGCGCGTGGGCGCGCGAGCGCTATCCTGCCCGCCGCCGCGTCCGTCAGGGCACGACCAGCATCGAAAGCCGCCGTGGCTCGTCGAGCGCCATGCTCAACCCCTTTGCGGCGCTGGCCGATCCGGAGACGACCGAAACAAGCGGCGAGGTCTACGGCGCAGCCTTCGTTTACAGCTCGGACTTCCGCATTCTGGCCGAGGGCAACCAAATGGAAAACACGCGCTTTCAGGTTGGTCTCAATCCCGAGACCTTCTCGTGGAAGCTCGAGCCGGGCGAGTGCTTCACCACACCCGAGGCGCTGCTGACGTATTCCGCTGCGGGCTTCGGCCAAATGTCGCGCAATTTCCACCGCGTCAGCCGCAGCCACCTCGGGAAATCTGCGCAGAAGGATCTGCGCCATCCCATCGTCGTCAACAACTGGGAGGCAACCTATTTTGACATCACCGAGGAAAAGCTTGAGAAGCTGATTCGCGACAGCAGCGGCCTCGGCATTGATACGCTCGTGCTGGACGACGGCTGGTTTGGCCACCGCGACACCGACCGAAGCTCCTTGGGCGACTGGTATGTCTTTGCAGAGAAATTCCCGCACGGCTTGCAGCACATCGCCGACCTCTGCCGCGCGCACGGGATGCAGTTCGGCATCTGGTTCGAGCCGGAAATGATCTCGCCGAACAGCGACCTCTACCGCGCGCATCCGGACTGGTGCATTCATTGCGAGGGCTTTGCGCCGCGTCAGACGCGCCAGCAGCTTGTGCTGGACATGAGCCGCCCGGAGGTTGTCGAGAACATTTATGGGCAGGTCGCAAAGATCCTTTCAGGCTGCGACATCACCTATGTCAAATGGGACTGCAACCGTAATATTTCCGACAACGGCTCCGAGACCCTTGCGCCCGACTGCCAGCTCGAGCATACACACCGGCAGATGCTGGGCGTTTACGAGCTGATGCGCCGCCTGACCGAGGATTTCCCGCACGTTTTCTTCGAGGGCTGCTCGGGCGGCGGCGGCCGCTTCGACTTCGGCATGCTCTATTACATGCCGCAGATCTGGACGAGCGACGACTCCGACGCCGTCGAGCGCCTGAAAATTCAGTACGGCACGAGCTTTGCCTATCCGCCTGCCAGCATGGTCGGCCATGTGTCCGCCTGCCCGAACCACCAGACGGCGCGCGCCTGCTCCTTTGCGACGCGCGGCGAGATCGCCCAGATGTGCAACTATGGCTACGAGCTGGACATTGGCCGCCTTTCGGACGGGGAACGCGGGCAGATCGCGGCGCAGACCGCGCACCACAGAGTGCTTGAGCCGCTTCTCCGCGACGGCGAGTATTACCGCCTGTCCAGCCCGTTTGCGGGCAACATCTGCGCGTGGGAGCTGGTTTCGGACGACCGCAGCCGCGCCTATGTGATGGCAGGTTGGCAGACGCCCATGGCGAACCCGACTGCGCAGTATCTGCGTCTGCAAGGGCTTGATCCCGAGGCGAGATACCATGTCGAGCAGCTCGGACTTACGCTTTCGGGCGCGACGCTCATGAACGCGGGTCTGCCGCTGCGGATGCCCTTTGAGGCGTATCCGGTCGTGGCCTTTGACCTTGTCCGCATGGAGGGCTGAGCCGATGAAAAAGAGCAAACGCCTTGCCGCGCTTGCGCTGGCCGCAGTGCTGAGTCTCATTTTTGGAACAGGGTGTGCAGAGCAAGTGAAGCCGGATACGACAAACAATCCGCCCGCCGTGCCGATCTCAACGACGACGGAGCTTGTGCCGCTGTGTGGCACGCAGGACGACTTCTTGGAATACAATCCCGACCGCGGCTGGCGGCTCGAGGCCTTCATCAACGTGGCAAACTCCCTGACCGACGGCATGAGCGACCAGCCAGAGCCGGAGAAGGTCGTCACCGTTGCGCTCGATCGCTACCACAAATACCGCCCGCAGCTTTGCCAGGTGTATTTTTACCTGACCGGCTACAAAGACACCGAGACCATCCCGCCCGAGGGCTTTGAACGGATGCAGCGGGTGTTCGATGCGGCCAGGGAGCGCGGCATCAAGCTCGTCGTGCGTTTTTCCTACGAGAGCGATATGCAAGGCACGGGCGAGGCCACGGACGAGATTATGCTTGCACATATGAAGCAGCTCCGTCCCATTCTCGAGAAGAATCTCGAGGTCATCCACACCGTGGAGGCCGGCTTCCTCGGCGCTTGGGGCGAGTGGCATTCTTATAAAATGGAGCACGACGAACTTGCACTTTTAAAGGGCATTCTGGATATGGTGCCCGAGAGCCTTTACGTGCAGGTGCGCTATCCGCGCGTGAAGAACGTGCTTATCCGCGTAGAGCCGGAAAATCCGAATCTCAGCCGCATGGGTTATCACGACGACAGCTTCTTCGGCTGGCAGAGCGCGGTCTATAATGACGGCCTCAACCCGTGGGAGGAATTCTGGGAGCAGATGCGCAGGGAATCGGCTTACGGCCCGGAGGGCGGCGAGATGTTCTGGGGCTGCCAGTACGACCTGAATCTCTGGAATCCCACGACGGGCGATCTGGCCATCCGCAAGTTCAGCGCCTTCCATCAGAATACGTTCAGCCTCTACCATAGCTTCATCGAGGAGCAGTACACCGCATGGGCGACGCCCGGCGCGGGCTATTACAGCATGTTCTACTGGCAGACCGAGCCGATCACGCAGGAGTGGCTCACCGAGCACAAGGTTGCGTTCGACCCGCTCTGGTTCCAGGATGAGAACGGCCAGCCGCTTGAGCGCACGGCGTTTGAATTTGTCCACGACCATCTGGGCTACCGTCTGCGTGCGCTGGAGGTCACGCTGAACGGCAATCTTGGCTGCGGCGAGACGCTGCATGTTTCGCTCAACCTGAAGAATACCGGCTTTTCCGCAGTGTTCAATCTGGAAAGCGGCTTTGCGCTGCTCGATCAGAACGGAAGCGTCGTTTCCACCGTTGCAGCGGGCGATCCAACAACGTGGCTCTCCACAAGCCCGAGCAGCAACGAGCCGCTGACGCATACCGTAGCGGCTGCGCTGACCCTGCCGGAGACGGCGGGAACGTATCAGGTCGCGTTCTATCTGAAGAACTCCGCCGGAACCGGCGCTCGCTTTGCCAACGACCTGCAATACATCAACGGTTATACCGTTCTGCAAACGATTGAAATTCCCTGACACAGGGGAGAGAGTATGGAAAAAATCAGATTTTTAGACGAACAGGGGACATTTTCACTCGCGCAGCCGGAAAATTATTCCAATCTTTATTTTCCGGTGGCCAACGAGCTGGGACTCAAAGGTGCGCTGACGCCGAATTTCGGAGGCGACTGCAAGCTCGACCAGAACACGTTTCTGCTCGAGCCGGTCAGCGTGGAAAATCTGCACAATAATCGCGGCGTGCGGAATTTCTGGGTCGGGACGGAGAACGCCTTCTGGTCGGCGGTCGGCGCAAGCGCGGCGCAGGAGGCACAGCGCTTTACGCCTGCGCAGGAGGACAGCACGCTCACGGCGGGCTTCATGTGGCAGCGCGTGCGGCGCAGCAGCGCGGCGCTCGGTCTGACGGCAGAGGTTTTGTGCTTCGTCCCGCCGGAGCGCAGGCTCGAGGTGTTCTCCGTCACGCTGGAAAACACCGGCAGTGCGCCGCTGCGCATTTCTCCGACGGCGGCGATCCCGATTTACGGCCGCAGCGCGGACAATCTGCGCGACCATCGCCATGTGACGAGCCTGCTGCACCGCATCGAAACGACCGAGCACGGCGTTCTGGTCAAGCCCACGCTGTCCTTTGACGAGCGCGGTCACCGCAAAAACGACGTGACTTACTTTGTCTGCGGTATCGAGGGCGACGGCGCCTGCCCTGTGGGCTATTATCCCATCGTTGAAGATTTCATCGGGCAGGGCGGCACGCTTACGCACCCGCGTGCGCTATTGCAGGGGCAGCCCCCTGTCCCGGCGGGACGGCGCCTTGCCGGCAAGGAGGCCCTCGGCGGCATCGCCTTTGCCGCAAGAACGCTCGCCCCCGGTGAGCGCGTGCGCTATACCGTTCTGCTGGGTGCCACGACAGAGCCGGAGGAGATCCGCCAGAGTCTGGAAGCCTTTGCGACCGAGAAACAGGTTCTTGCGTCGCTTCGTGCCACGCAGCAATTCTGGGATGCGCGCGTCAATGTGCGCTATTGCACGGGTGACGGCCGTTTTGACCAATATTTGCGCTGGATCAGCTTCCAGCCGTTTTTAAGAAGAATTTACGGCTGCTCCTTCCTGCCGCACCACGACTACGGCCGCGGCGGCCGCGGCTGGCGCGACCTCTGGCAGGACTGCCTGTCGCTGCTTCTGATGGAGCCGGACGGCGTGCGCCGCATGATCGTGCAGAACTTCGCGGGTGTACGCATCGACGGCACAAATGCGACCATTATCGGCACCGGACCCGGCGAATTTATCGCTGACCGCAACGGCATCTGCCGCGTCTGGATGGATCACGGCGTGTGGCCGTTTTTGACCACGAAGCTCTATATCGACCAGACGGGCGACCTTGCCGTGCTGCTCGAGCCCGTGCCGTATTTTAAGGACGGGCAGAATCTGCGCGGCATGGGGCAGGACACGGCATGGACGCAGGATGTTCTGCAGAAAACGGCCTCCGGAGCGGTCTATTCCGGCACGATTCTGGAGCACATCCTGCTCGAGACGCTTTGCGCGGTACACGAGACCGGTGCACACGGGCACATCCGCCTGCGCGGCGCGGACTGGAACGACGCGCTGGATATGGCTGCGGAGTACGGCGAGAGCGTCGCGTTTGCCTGCGCCTACGCGGGCAATCTCGAGGAGCTTGCCGGACTTCTGCGCGTATTGGCCGAACGCGGCCACCGCGAGGTGGAGCTTCTGGAGGAGCTGGAACTTTTATTAGAAAAAGAAAACCGCCTGCCGGACTTCCTGCACCTCTGCGCACACAGCGTGCGCGGCAGCAAGCGCCGCTTTGACACCCTCGCGCTGGCGGACACGCTTCAGGCCATGGCCGAGCGCCTGCGCGAGCATATCCGCGAGACGGAGTGGATCGCGGGTGAGAACGAGGGTTGGTTCAACAGCTATTACGACAATCATCAAAACAGGGTCGAGGGCTATTTCCCGGGCGGCGTGCGCATGATGCTCACGGGGCAGGTTTTTGCCGTTATGAGCGGCACGGCCACGCCCGCGCAAACGTCGCTGATCTGCCGCGCAGCCGACCGCTATCTCTACCGCAAAGAGGTCGGCGGCTACCGCCTGAATACGGATTTCCATGAGGAAAAGTTCGACCTCGGCCGCATGTTCGGCTTTGCCTACGGAGAGAAAGAGAACGGCGCGGTCTTTTCGCACATGAGCGTTATGTATGCCAACGCCCTCTATCGCCGCGGCTTTGTCCGTGAGGGCTACAAAGCGCTGCAAAGCCTTGCCGAGACGGCGATGGACTTTGAAACCAGCCGCATTTATCCCGGCATTCCGGAGTATTTCAACGCCGACGGGCGCGGCCTTTACCACTATCTCACGGGCGCGGCCAGCTGGTATATGCTCACGTTCATCACGCAGGTGTTCGGCGTGCGCGGTGAGCTGGGTGGGCTTGTCATCGAGCCGAAGCTCGTGCGTGAGCAGTTCGACGGCGAGGGTACGGCGCAGATCAGCCTGCACTTTGCCGGAAAAGCCTACGAGATCACGCTGCAAAACCCGCAGCGTCTGGACTACGGAGCTTATAAAATCGTCTCTGCGTCCTGCAACGATGAACCGATGCAGACGGACGGCGTGCGCGTGCGTGTGCCCGCACAGGATGCTGCGGAAAACCGCATCCTGCTGACCTTGGGAGAACGGCTATGAAAAGCATCAGCGGAACCTGGTTTGAATTTACCCACCACAATTCTGCCGAGGGCGTCTACTGGAATCCGGCCTGCCGTGCCTTTACCGAGGCACAGTGGCGGGAAAAGCTGCGCGAGATCGCAGGGCTTGGCATGAAATACGTCGTTCTGCTGGCGACGAGCCTTGTGGACACGGACAAAGCGGAGGCGTATTTCCCGACGGACATCTATCCCTTCCCGAAGGATTTTGCCTGCCCCGATCCCATCGGTGTGCTGCTCTCCGAGGCCGACGCCTTGGAACTGCGAGTTTTTCTCTCGGTGGGCTATTACGGCCCGTGGCGCAGCACAATGGAAAATATGACAAGCGAGGCCGTGACGCGCCGTGCGTTCCGCGCGATGGAGCAGCTATGTGTGCGCTATGGCAGCCATCCGTCGTTTTACGGCTGGTATTATCCAGACGAAACCTGCATCAAGGGCAGCTTTCATCCGGATTTTGTGCGTTACTGCAACCGTTACAGTGCCTTCGTCCGCACGCTTGACCCGCACTTTCGCACGCTCATCGCGCCCTACGGAACGAATCTTCTGCACGCAGACGATGCCTATGTACGCCAGCTCGACGCGCTCGATGTGGACGTCATCGCCTATCAGGACGAGGTCGGTGTGCAGAAATCCGCGCCCGAGCAGACCGGCGAATACTTTGCCGCGCTGCGCCGAGCGCACGACCGCTCCGGCCGCAGCGCCCTGTGGGCGGATATGGAGGTGTTTTCCTTTGAGGGCGAGGTCTATCACTCTGCGTTGATTCCGGCGGACTTTTCCCGCGTGCAGCGCCAGCTTGCGGAAATTTCGGACTACTGCGACGAGATCCTCTGCTATCAATACCTCGGTCTTATGAACCGCCCGGGCACGACCGCTTTCTGCGGTCACCCGAACTCGACCGCGCTTTACCGCGCATACCATTCCAGTCTGAAACCAGACGAAAAAAGGGGATGAGCATCCTGCCATACGGAAAATTTATCGAAAACACCGCCGGATACGAGATCAACGACCTGAATCTGCCCTCTGCGTGGGAGTATATCTACCAGAATCGGGACTTTTTGCTCAAGGTCGATCAGTTTGGCCCTGTCTATGTGCAGGCCGACCCGCCCGGCGACATCCTGCTCCTGCGCCGCGAAGCCGGTCAGAGCTTTTCAAGCTGGACGGTCTGGATCAGCGAGGACGGGCAGGAGCCGTTCAACAACTTCTTCCGTCCGACGGTCAATTGCCTGCGCTGCGACGAGCTGCCCGAGGCGCTGTCCGTGCGCTATCTGCCGGAGAAGGCGGTCTACGCTTTCGAGCGGAATGGGCTGAAAATCCGCACGGAGTTCACCCTGCCGCCGCGGGGCAAGGAGCTTGCCATGCGCTTCACGGTGGAGAATACGCGCAAAACGCCGGTCAAGCTGCGCCTGAATCCCTATCTGATTCCCTATGTCAACCTGTCCACACTGGCGCCATGGGATAAAAATGAGTGGTATCTGCGCACGGGCTATGCTGCTGCCGACCGCCGCCGGGTATTCTGGACGCAGCTACTCAATCCTTCGGGCGACGTGTCCAAGCGCCGGACGATGGTGCTTTTGACGCCTGCGGAGGATCTGCATACCGTCGAGATCAGTCTGGAAAAGCTCGTCGGCAGCGGCTCTCTCCAATGCCCGCAGAACGCACTGGGCGCGCCTCTGCGTATGGATGCGTCCTGCGACGTGCGCTTCGGGCAGTACACGCAGGAAAATCAGCTCTACGGCTGCCCGCCGGTCTATGCCATGCAGTATGACTGGCTCCTTGCGCCGGGGGAGACGAAAACGCTCGTGCAGTCGCTGTCGCTTCCTGCGCAGGACGAAAACGGCGATATGCCGCAGGAGAAAACCGCACTTGCGGCACAGCGCTGGTTTGAACCGGATTTCTTCGACGAAAACTGCCGGGCACTGCAAGCGCGTTATCAGTCGATCTTTGCGAAAAACTCCATCCGCACGCCGGATGCGGACTTCAACGCCTACATGAACTACTGGATTCCCATGCAGCTGGAGTGGATTGCCTCGCTCGACCGCGGCTGGCCGAGCGGCATGCGCGGCACGCGCGACAGCGCGAACGACTATATGGCGCTGCTGTCCCTGCATCCGCAGGATTGCCGGGAGATGCTGCTGCGGCTCTTTTCCTGTCAGCGGCGCGACGGCTGGTTCCTGCGTCAGTACTCCACCAAGGGACGGCTCGGCAAGCATGACGAGCGGCCCTATGTGGACGGAGGCGTGTTCGTGCTGGAATTTCTCTATCGCTATCTGGCCTATACGGGCGATTATGAGATTCTGGAGCAGTGGCTGCCGTGGCTGAATGAGAATAAAGAATCTACACTTGCAGAACACATGGTCTGTGCGGTAGAATATTATCTGGCACCGGAAAATGTCGGCGAACACGGCCTTTGCAAAATTTACGGCGGCGACTGGAACGACGCGGTGAACATGGCCGGGCTTCGCGGACGCGGCGAATCGGTCACGGTGAGTTGCCAGACGGTCATGGCGTTGCGCGACACGGCCGAGATTTTGCGGCAGGCCGGGAAATTCCCGCAGAAAATTGCGGAGTATTCCGAAGCCGCCGAAAAGCTGCGCCGCAACATCCTGACGCACGCAAGAAACGGACGCGGCTGGTTCAATTCCGTGTTTAACGACGATGGCCGATGGATTTTCTCCGATGAAGACCCGGACGGTGCGACGCGCCCCTACGGCCCCGTGAATTATTATGCCGTCATCAGCTGCACGGCCGAGCCGGAGCACGTGAACGATACGCTTGCGGTTGCACAGATGCTGAAAAGCCCCTATGGCTACCGCCTGTTCTACCCGCCCTTCGGTGCGCAGAAGATTCCGCATGTCGGACGGCAAACGACGGGCGACGTACCGCCCTTCCTCGCGGAAAACGGCAATGTTTACAACCACGGCTCGCAGGGGTTTCTTGCCCGCGCGCTGGCCAGAGCCGGACGCGGCGAGCAGCTCTTTGACGTGCTGCAATGGATGTTGCCCTACGATCAGAACCGCCATCCGACGGAGCTTGCGCGTACCGCGCCCTACGCCGTCACGAACTGTTGGCAGCAGCTTCCGGTATTCGATCATCGCGGAATGCTCAGCTTCCTGACGGGCAGCGTGGCCATGTCCTTCCGAGGTGCTTACGAATGGCTGATGGGCGCGGAGCCTGCCCTGACAGGGCTGCGGCTCAGTCCGTGCATTCCGGAATCGTGGCCGGGCGCGGAGGCGCAGTTTACCTGCCGCGGAAAGAGAATCCACCTCACGGTCTCCCGCGGTGAAGCAAGTCTGCATCTCAACGGCAGACGCGTGCTTCCGATCACGGATCCGCAGCGGGCTTACCGCCCGTTCTACTTCCTGCCGTGGGATAGTCTGAAAGAAGAAAATGAGATAGAAATACTACTGTAAAGGGGAAATTATCATGCTGAAAAAACGTTTTTTGACTATGTTCCTCGCAGCGGCGAGCCTGTTTACCCTCTGTGCCTGTGCCGGTACGCCCACGCAGGAGAGCCAGTCCGAGCCTGCAAGCGAAGCGCCGTCCTCCGAGGCTCCTGCGGTCTCGAGCGAAGTGTCAGAACCGGAAAACTGGCTGGACGCACTTACTTCCGAGCCGTTTGCCATCTTTGACTTCTCCGAGGGCAAGGACATGTACGGCGACAAGACCATCAACATCATCGGCGACAGTATTTCTCAGGGCCTGAACTCCGACCTGTTCTATGACTATTCGTGGGCGGCGCTCTTTAAGGAGGCCATTGCCAAGAAATACGGCACGCACAACATCGGCTACGTCTCTCTGCTCGACCGCACAAACGAGGCTGTGCCCGGCCGCGAGATCCATACCATCAGCTTCCCGCAGGGCGAATGGGAGCGCTATTATGTCTCCGGCAACACGCCCGGCGGAATGAGCTACGCGACGCATCAGCAGGGCTCCGTCCTGCGCATTGAGGTCAACCGCCACGAGGGCGGCAAGGATCGCCACATCAACGGGTTCTATGTTTATTATCCCGAAGGTCCCTACCGCAGCACCATCACCGTGCAGGTCAATGGGCAGGAGTTGACCGTCATCAACGCCAACCGCAGCGAAGTCAACGGCTGCGCCCGCAGTGAATATATTGCGCTGCCCGCCAATTGCCCGGACGACGTGCAGATCGACCTGATCGCCGGCGACTGCACGGACAAGAGCGTCATCGTCTCCGGCATTTCCTACATCGACGACCCGAATACGCTGATCGTCAACAACTATTCCCTCAGCGGCATCCAACTGGTGGACATCGAGGATGCGGCGCTGCAAAATATGTGCAAGGCCAACGTCGTCATCCTCACCCTCGGCACGAACGACGCGGGTCTCGGCGCGGACATCGGCATCTTTAATTCCAAGCTCGACCGCGTGAAGTACGCCTGCCAGGAAAATGGCAGCCTGCTCATTGTCGGCAACATGATTTGGGACAGAGAGGCCGATCCGGACTATGCCTCCGTCTACAAGACCGCGCTGCGCAACGCCGCAGACGAGGCCGGCGGTTACTATCTGGACTTCAACTTTGCCCGCATCCGTTCGGACAAGTTCCTCGAGGCCAGCCGCCCCTGGGACGTGCATCCCACGGTCGTCGGTCATGACCTGATCGCGCAGGTGCTGTGCGAGTATCTCGAAAATCAGGGGTAAGCCTTCATGGAGCTGAAAAATAAGAAGATTGCATTTTTAGGAGACAGCATTACTGAAGGATGCGCGGCATCGTGCCTTGAAAAGTCCTTCTGGGGTCTGGTGGCCAGGGATACCGGCGCGATCAGCTACGGCTATGGCATCGGCGGAACGCGCATTGCGCCGCAGCATACGCCCTCGGCCGAGCCAGCCTATGACCGCTACTACGCCTCGCGCGTGAAAGATATGATCCCGGATGCGGACATCGTCGTCGTATTCGGCGGCACGAATGACTTCGGTCACGGCGACGCCGCCCTCGGCACGCCGGACGACCGTGGCGAGGACACCTTCTGCGGTGCGCTGCACGCGCTTCTGGAGAAGCTTATCATGCGCTACCCCTACGCGCAGCTTGTCGTTCTCACGCCGACGCACCGCGCGGACGAGGAGATCCTCGACCACGGAGACACCGGCGCCCCCAGACAGGCGAAGCTGGTGGAGTATGTCAATGCGATCACGGAGATCTGCGGCTATTACGCCGTGCCGGTGCTCGATCTGTTCCGCACGAGCGGGCTTCAGCCGCGCGTGCCGCTGCTGAGGGAGCTGTATAACCCCGACGGCCTGCATCCGAATGATGCAGGCCACAGAAGGATCGCCGACCGTCTGATCGGCTTCCTGACCGCACTGTAAAGGAGAAATGAATATGTACGCACGCGAACGATCCCTGAACGGAACGTGGACGCTGTTTGTCGCGGAGCACAGTCAGGTGCGGCGGCATTCCGAGCCGCTTTGCACCGAGAGTGCCTTGCAGGCGGCGGGCTTTTTGAAGCTGAACGGCAGCGTCCCCGGCAATTTTGAGCTGGATTTGCAGGCAGCGGGGCTGCTGGACGACCCGTTTTTCGGAACAAATCCTCTAAAATTGCAGGAGCTTGAAAACCGCCACCTCTGGTATGTGCGGCGGTTCGGGTTTGACGGGGATGCTTCGCGTGCGTTCCTGCGCTTCGAGGGCATCGACACCATTTCTGAAATTTATCTCAACGGCCGCCTGCTCGGCACGACGGACAATATGTTCCTTGCGCACGAGTTTTTTGCCGAGGGTATTCGTGCGGGCGAGAACGAGCTGGTCGTGCACATCAAGCCCGTATGCATCGAGGCGCGGACGCTGGAAACGGACGCGGACGTTTTCGTCCACAATCCTTATAACGCGGGATCACTCATGGTGCGCAAGGCCGCGCACAGCTTTGGCTGGGACATTTTCCCGCGCTGCATCTCCGGCGGACTCTGGCGCGGCTGCTCGATTGTTGAGAAAAAGAAAGATTATCTACAGGATATTTATCTCACGACGGTGACGCTTTCCGAGGGCGGGGCCGGGCTGCACTGCGTATATGAGACGGTGCTGGACGGCGATTTTTCGCAGGACTATTCGCTGCGGCTGACGGGCGTCTGCGGCGAGAGCCGCTTTGAATACTGCCTCGACAAGCTCTGGCACAATCGCGGCTGCTTCCATTTTTCACTGAAAAACCCGCAGCTCTGGTGGCCGCGCGATCTGGGCGAGCCTGCGCTCTATGATGTGTGCGCAACGCTGTCCTATCGCGGCGAGGTTGTGGACGAGCGGCGCTTTGCCTTCGGCGTGCGCACGGTGCGCCTGGTCCGCACGGATACGACTGATGCGCAGGGAAGCGGGGAGTTCTGCTTCTTTGTCAACGGCGAAAAGACCTACATCCGCGGGACGAACTGGGTGCCGCTAGACACCTTCCATTCCCGGGACGCCGAGCGGCTGGATAAGGCGCTTGCGCTTTTGTGGGAATCCAACTGCAACATGGTGCGCTGCTGGGGCGGCGGTGTGTACGAGGATCACGCGTTTTTCGACTTCTGCGACCGTCACGGCATTCTGGTCTGGCAGGACTTCGCCATGGGCTGCGCGACCTATCCGCAAAATGAGGAATTTCAGCGGAAAATTGCACACGAGGTCGAAACGATCGTCAAAAAGCTACGCCGCCATCCGAGCATTGCGCTCTGGGCGGGCGACAACGAGTGCGACGTTGCGGCGGCGTACTGGGAAATTGTCTCCGGTGATCCGAACGAAAACCGCATCACGCGCGTGACCATTCCCGAGGTTCTGCGGCGCGTGGATCCGTGGCGCGATTTTCTGCCAAGCTCGCCCTATGTCAGCCGAGCGGTTTATGCCTCCGGCGACCCGAACCGCATGCCCGAAGATCATCTCTGGGGGCCTCGCGGGTATTATAAGGGAGAATATTATGTAAACTCAAATGCGCACTTCGTCAGCGAAATGGGGGCGTTCGGCTGTCCCTCCGTGGAATCGCTGCGGCTATTTATTTCTCCGGAAAACCTTTCCAACCGCGGCCACGACGAGTGGAAGCTGCATACCGGCATGATGGAAACGGGCGAGAACAGGCCCTATGCCTTCCGTCCATATCTGAATGATAAGCAGGTCGCGGAGCTTTTCGGCACGGTGCCGGAAACGCCGGTGGACTTTTCCAAGGCCAGCCAGTATTTCCAAGCAGAGGGCTTTAAGTTCTTCATCGAGCACTTCCGCACGGAAAAATGGCGCAGGACCGGGTTGATCTGGTGGAATCTGCTCGACGGCTGGCCGGAGATCACCGAGGCCAGCGTGGACTATTACTTCCGCAAAAAGCTGTGCTTCGACTATATTCGACGCTCGCAGGAGCCGCTGTGCCTTATGCTGCGTGAGCCGAAGAACGGTGCACTGCAAATCGTTGCGGCGAATGAATTCCGCGCGGAAAAGTGCGCGTCTTATGCGGTCACGGACATTGAAACGGGCGTATGCCTTGCCTCCGGAGAAACGGCACTGCACGCCAATGCCCTGACGGAGCTGGGCGCGATCCCCTTTGACCCGCAGGGCAACCACTATTATCTGCTCAAGCTGGTCTGCGAGGGGAAAACCTACCGCAACCACTATGTCAGCGGAGAAATCCCGTTCTCCCTGACGCAATACGAGACACTCTTGAAAAAAGCGAACATTCTGTAAGGAGATATCTATGAAGCTGCTGGGACTGGACATCGGCGGGACGAAATGCGCCGCCGTGACTGCGAATTGGGACGGCGAACGCCTGCAAATTCTGAAGAAAGAAAAGTGCCCGACCGATCATTCCGTCTCGCCAGAAACCATGCTTGAGCGCCTGTTTGCATTGGCGGACGGCATTCTGGACGGCAAGTCCGATGCGGTCGGCATCTCCTGCGGCGGGCCGCTGGACTCTGCGCACGGTGTGATTTTAGGCCCGCCGAATCTGCCGGGCTGGGACGATGTGCCGGTCACGGCGCTTGCCGCACGGCATTTTGGCGCACCGGCGCGCCTGCAAAACGATGCCAACGCCTGCGCCGTAGCCGAATGGAAGTTCGGCGCGGGGCGCGGCACGCGCAACATGATCTTTTTGACCTTCGGCACGGGACTGGGCGCGGGTCTGATTCTGGACGGGCGGCTCTATTCCGGCACAAACGATAACGCCGGCGAGTGCGGCCACCTCCGCCTCGAGCGCTTTGGGCCGGTCGGCTACGGAAAACAAGGCTCCTTTGAGGGCTTTTGCAGCGGAGGCGGGTTGGCACAGCTCGGCTGTGCCATGGCGCGTGAGTGCGTGCAGCGCGGCGTTTGCCCGGCCTACTATCAGAACGGCGAAGCAGGCGTCACAGCCAAATCCATCGCGGATGCCGCCCGCGCGGGCGACGAGACAGCGTTGGAGGTCTATCGCGTCTGCGGCGAATATCTGGGCAGGGGACTGGCTGTTCTCATCGATCTTCTGAACCCGCAGCGCATCGTACTCGGCAGTATTTTTGCAAGAAGCGGCGACCTGCTGCGCGAAAGCATGGAACGATCGCTGCGCGGCGAGGCGCTTGCCGCGTCCGCCGCCTGCTGTCAGATTGTCGCGGCGGAGCTGGGCGAGAGCATCGGAGACTATGCCGCGCTGGCCACGGCATTATTATAAGGAGACAGACTCATGCTGGAAGAATTATTGGTACGTTATCCTGCCCTGACCGCCTGCCGCGAGGACATCGAGCGGGCGGCGCAGCTTCTCATCGACTGCTACCGCCGCGGCGGCAAGCTCCTGCTCTGCGGCAATGGCGGTAGCTGCGCCGACTGTGAGCACATCGTGGGTGAGCTGATGAAGGGCTTTTTGAAAAAACGTCCGCTCAGCGCACGAAAACGAGAAATAATGCGTGAAAATTGGGAGCCGCTCGACGAGAGCCTGCTTGACAAGCTGCAATGCGGCCTGCCAGCGATTTCTCTGCCGTCCATGGCGGCGCTGAACACGGCCTTCTGCAACGACGTTGAGCCGGAGCTTCTCTATGCGCAGGGCGTCCTGGCGCTGGCGAAGGAGGGCGATGTGCTGCTGGGCATCAGCACCTCCGGCAATGCAAAGAATGTCTGCGCGGCGGCGGAAATCGCCCGGGCGCTCGGCGTTGCGGTGCTTGGCCTGACCGGCGAAGCGGGCGGCAGACTGCGCACGCTCTGCGACTGCTGCATCCGCGTGCCTGAACGCGAGACCTTCAAGGTGCAGGAGCTGCATCTGCCCGTTTATCACTACCTGTGTGCCGAAACGGAAGCCTATTTCTTTGAAAAATGAGGATTCTGAAAAAAGTTGAAAGAGTTTGCGGTTGATGGGAATTTGAAAAACTGCTGCAATTTACACAGAATATGAGGGAAGCTATGAGACAGGAAATTTTGTTCACCGACGGTTGGCGGTTTCACCGCGGCGACATCGAAACGCCCCGGCCTGCATGGAAAGGGCCGGTCTACTCCCAAAGCAAGACCGAGCGAAAACAGGCCGGGCCTGCGGCCTATCGCTATCCCGATCAGCCGGACCAGTTCGTCTCCGACATCGGGCTTTTGACCCACGAGCGGTGGGAATTTGTGCGCGTTCCGCACGACTATGTGATCTCCGGAACGCCTGACGAACGCGAAAACAACGCGCTTGGCTTCCTACACTATGACAACGCATGGTACCGCAGGCATTTTCAAATGCCGGAGGGAACGGAGGGCAAGCGCGTTTTGCTGCGGTTTGACGGTGTGGCGGGCGAGTGCACGGTCTATCTCAACGGCTGCCGCATGGGCCACAATTTTTCGGCCTATAACACGTTTGAGCTGGACATCAGCGATTATGTATATTACAATCAAGAAAACGTCCTTGCGGTCTACATCGACCGGCAGAATTTCGAGGGCTGGTGGTATCAGGGCGGCGGCATCTACCGCGATGTGCGTCTGACGATCACCGACCGCGTGGCCATTACGCTCTGGGGCGTTTATGCACCGACAAAGAAGCTGGATGAGCACCGTTGGTGTGTGAATTTTGAAACGACGGTCGTCAATGCCGATGATGAGGACCATCAAATCACGGCAAGATCCGAGCTTCTGGACAAAAACGGCGCGTGCGTCGCTTCTGCGGAGGAAACGCTGACGCTTCCAGCGCGGGAAAAGGGCGTTTTGCATTATGAAGCGACCGTGACCGATCCGCTGCTCTGGGACTGCGAAACGCCGAATCTCTACACCGTTTGCACGACGCTTTGCAGAGATGGCCAGCCCTGCGACGAGGACACAACGCACATCGGCTTCCGCACGGTGGAGATTTCGGAAAACAGGCTCCTGCTCAACGGTAAACCGACCTTTATCAAGGGGGTCTGCGGCCACCAGGACTGCGGCCTGACCGGTCTTGCCGTGCCGGATAATGTCGCGCGCTACAAGATGCAGCTCGTGAAGCAAATGGGCGCGAACGGCTAACTACCGCACCAGCCATTATCAGCAGGGCAGCGCCTATCTCGATGCCTGCGACGAGCTGGGCATTCTGGTCATGGCCGAGGCGCGTTGGTTCGAGACGACCAAAGAAGCCTTCGAGCAGCTTGATTCGCTCATCCTGCGCGACCGCAACCGCCCGAGCGTGATCTTCTGGTCTACGAGCAATGAAGAACCCTATCATGTCAGCGACGTCGGCAGACGGCTGCACCGCGCCATCGCCGCGCACATCCGCAAGCTGGATGCCACGCGCTTTGTGCTTGCGGCGCAGGACAAAACGCCCGATCATTCGACGATCTACGACGATTCCGACATCATCGGCATCAACTATAATCTCCCGCTGTTCGACGCCGTCCATGCGGTCTATCCTGACAAGGCCATCCTTGCCTCGGAGTGCGCGGCCTCGGGTACCACACGCGACTGGAATTTTGCCGCAAACGCCTATGGCCGCGCCCGCGACAAGGACACGCAGGTCAACGAGTGGTTCTGGAACCACGAGCGGACATGGAAGCACCTGATGCAGCGGCCCTACGTCATCGGGGCGTATCAGTGGATCGCCTTTGAGCATCGCGGCGAGGCCGAGTGGCCGCGCGTGTGCTCGCTTTCCGGTGCGATCGACCTGTTTTTGCAGAAAAAGGGCGCATTTTATCAGAACAAAGCCCACTGGACGAGCCAGCCTATGGCGCACATCGTGCCGCACTGGAACTTTGCGGGTCTGGAGGGACAGAACATCCTTGTTACGGTCTATACCAACTGCGACGCACTGGAGCTGTTTCTGAATGGTGAAAGCTGCGGGGAAAAGACCATCGAGCCTTACGGCCACGGCGAATGGGAGGTTCCCTATGCCCCGGGCGAGCTGCGCGTGACGGGCTTCCTTGCCGGGCAAGCCGTCTGCGAGGATGTGCGCGTCACAACGGGGCGGCCGGTTCGTCTGCGCCTGTGTCTTGACAACGAATTTGAGGCCAACGGCCGCGACCTTGCGCTGTTCACCTGCGACTGCCTTGATGCGCAGGGGAGAAGCGTCCCGGATGCTGCGCCCTTCGTGCGCTTTTCCGTGAATGCACCGGCGAGGATCGTCGGTACCGGCTCGGACAACTGCGACCACAACCCCGTGCCCCTGCCGGAGCGGCAGATGTACATGGGCAAGATCACCGTTGCGGTTCGCCCGGAAAACGGCCAGAAGCATCTCGAGCTGCTCGCTTGCAGTGACGGGCTTGCAGGCTGCCGGCTGGATATGGAGCTTTGAAGCGGCGCAATGATAAAGCTTTACGATAAATCCATCTCCACCTTCCGCGAGAACGGCAAGACCATCGGCCTGATCGGCCTGACCATTCCGCTGCTGCTGGAGAATATCTTTGTCCTGCTCTACGGTACGGTCAGTACGCTGATCCTCTCGGGCTACGCCGATGCTGCGGTCAGCGCGGCGGGCGTGGCGCAGCAGGTCATCAATATTGCCGTCGCCGCTTTGAACATGGTCAGCAAGGGCACGGTCATCATTTCAAGCATCGCCCTGGGGGCGAAGAACCTGCCGAAGGTGCGTGCCGCGGCCGGAACCGGTCTGGCGCTGGCCGTGGGAGTGAGCGCTCTGCTCGGCCTTGGAATATGCGGCGGGGCGACGCCCCTTATGCGGCTCATGAACCTCAAGGGCGAGGTGCACGGCCTTGCGGCGGATTATCTGCGCATCGCGGGTCTGGCATTCCCGCTGACGGCGACGATGAGCTATGTCAACAATCTGCTTATCTGCCACGGCTACTCCCGCATTTCCATGCTCTCGGGTATCGTCAGCAACGTTTTGAACCTTCTGCTGTGCTATATCGCTCTTTACGGCGGCGTTTTGCTGCCTGTTTCGGGCGTGCAGGCCGTGGCGCTGTGCGGCGCGGCGGCACAGCTTGCGGGGCTGCTGCTTTCCGGCATTTTCTTCGTGCGCAGGCGCTGCCCCTTCCGCTTTTGTTTTCAGGGGAGGCTTGGATGGGACATTTTACGCCTGGGTGCACCTGCGGGTATGAGCATCGTGTCGTATACGTTCTGCCAGACGGTGACGACCGGATTCATCACCGGCCTCGGCATTGCGGTTATCAATACGAAGCTCTATGTGACGAACATCGTGACCTACACCTCGCGTATCAGCTACTCCCTTGGCAATGCGGGCGGCATTCTGATGGGGCGGCACCGCGGTGCGCAGCGGCTCGACCTTGTCAAGCGGCTTTACCGGCAGAACCTTTTGCTTGCGCTCCTGTGCAACGGCACGGTGTCGCTTCTGGCACTGGCGCTGCACACGCCGCTGCTGTCCATCTTTACGCACGATCCGGAAATCCTCTCGGCTGCGGCAAAGATCATGGCCATCGACGTCTTTGTCGAGCTGCCGCGTGCGGTGAACCATGTGTCGGAGAATTCCTTCAACGCCAACGGCGATGTCAAAACGCCGCTTGTGACCTCCATCGCCAGCGGCTGGGGCTGCAACGTGCTGTTTTCGTGGCTGCTGGCGGTTGTGCTGGGCTGGGGCTTGCCCGGTATTTGGGTCGCTTCCATCCTTGACGAGTCCTTTAAGGCGACGGTCTATCTGCTGCGCTGGAAAAGCGGAAAGTGGCAGAATGCCCGCGTCTAGCAGAATAGATATATTCAGGAGGCAACTATGATGAGAATCTACGAAAACCCGTCCAAAACCAGTGAAAACCGGCTTCCGCAGCGGGCGTATTATATCCCCTCCGGAAAGTCCGAATACCGCCTGCTCAACGGCATCTGGCGCTTCCGGTATTTTTCAAGCGACTTTGACGTACCGGAGACGATAGATACCTGGGACACCATCCCCGTGCCGTCCTGCTGGCAGACCGAGGGCTATGACACGCCGAACTACACCAATACCAACTATCCCTATCCCTACGACCCGCCCTATGTGCCGGATGAGAACCCCTGCGGCATTTACGAGCGGGAGTTTGAGCTGGAGGAGGTCTGGGGGCAGGTCTACCTTGTTTTAGAGGGTGTGTCCTCCTGCGCCTTCGTGCAGGTCAACGGGCAGCCCGTCGGCTTTACGCAGGGCAGCCACCTGCAGGCAGAGTTCGACCTGACAGACTATGTCAAGCGCGGCACGAACCGTCTGCGCATCAAGGTTCTCAAATGGTGCTGCGGCAGCTATCTGGAGGATCAGGATTTCCTGCGCATGAACGGCATTTTCCGCGACTGCTATCTTTTGCAGCGCCCGCAGGGACATCTGCGCGATGTGGATGTGCGCACGAAGGGCAATACGATCCTTGCCAGGACCGACGCGCCTGCGGACATTTCCGTCCTCGACCGTGAGGGCAACTGCCTCGGCACAGCGCATGGGACACAGGCGGCCTTTGCCATCGAGCAGCCGATCCTCTGGAATGCGGAAAAGCCCTATCTCTACACGGTGCGCTTCGAGTGCTGCGGCGAGGTCATATGGCAGAACATCGGTCTGCGGACGATCGCGGTGTCGGATAAGCGCGAATTGCTGATTAACGGCGTGCCCGTCAAGCTGCACGGCGTCAACCACCATGACACCAACCCCACGCGCGGTTGGTGTCAGTCCGCGGCCGAGCTGCGTGCCGACCTGCTGCTTATGAAAAAGCTCAATATCAACTGCGTGCGCACCTCGCACTATCCGCCCTCGCCGGTTTTTTTGGAGCTGTGCGACGAGCTGGGCTTCTATGTGGTGCTGGAAACGGATATTGAAACGCACGGCGCGATCACGCGTTTCCCGGATGCGCCCTATGTCTATGACACGGACAGCGGTGACTGGCCGTGCACCAAGCCGGAGTGGAAGGCGGAGTTTCTGGAGAGAATGCAGCGTGCCGTTCTGCGAGACAGAAACCATTGCAGCATCATTTTCTGGTCTACCGGCAACGAAAGCGGCTACGGCGACAACCAGAGAGCCATGCTCCGCTGGCTGAAAACACTGGACGACGGCCGCCTGCGCCACTGCGAGGATGCCTCGCGCGCGGGCGACCTGAACGACGTAGACATGGTGTCGCATATGTACACGAGCATTCCCGACCTCTTGCAGATGGCGCACGACCCGAAGATTCAGATTCCTATTTTCCTTTGTGAGTACGCGCATGCGATGGGCAACGGCCCCGGCGACGTCTGGGACTACTGCGAGACCTTTGACAGTCTGCCGAATCTCATCGGCGGCTGCGTCTGGGAGTGGGCCGACCACACGATTGTGCAGAACGGCGTGCAGAAATACGGCGGTGATTTCCCCGGCGAACTGACGAACGACGGCAATTTCTGCTCTGACGGCATGGTTTTCTCCGACCGCAGCCTGCGTTCCGGCTCTCTGGAGGTCAAGGCGGCCTATCAGCCCATGCGCACGGCGTATGAAAACGGCGTGCTGCGCGTGACGAACCGCTTTGATTTTACCGATCTTTCCGAGTGTGAGCTTCAGTACGCAGTCGAGGCCGACGGCAAGCCTGTTTTGCAGAACGCGCTGCGGCTTTCGCTTGCGCCGCATGAAACGGCAGAGCTTCCGATCCGCTTTGACCCGCCGATGTACCAATACGGTCTGTTTCTGACCTGCAAGCTCCTGAAGGACGGCGAGCAGCTTGCCATGACGCAGCACGAGCTGGGCGTTGTGGCGCAGCCGATCAAGCCTGCGGGCAGGGCGGCCACGCAGGAGCAGGGGAACGACGTTATTTTCTCCGGCGAGGGCTTCCGCTATGTCTTTTCCAAGCGGTACGGCGCATTTACCTCCATGCAGCTCGGGGGCAGGGAACTGCTGGCCGCGCCGGTGCGCCTGACCGCGTGGCGTGCGCCCACGGATAATGACAAGACGATCAAATATCTGTGGGGCAGCTATGACAATCGCAAGGGCGACTGCCTCGACAAGCAGTTCCGGAAGGTCTATTCCTGTGCCGTTTCAGACGGAGGCGTATGCCTCAAGGGCGCGCTTGCGGGCGTTTCCCGCGCGCCGTATCTGCGTTTCACGCTGGAATGTGAGGTCAGCGCGGCGGGAGAGATCTCCGTCCGTCTGCACGGAAACGTGCGCGAAAACGCGGCGTATCTGCCGCGGTTGGGTTTTGAATTTACGCTCGAGGGCGAGAATCTGCCCTTCCGCTACTTCGGCTGCGGCCCCACAGAGAGCTACTGCGACGAGCGCCACGCGGGCAGCGTCAATTTCTACGAGAGCTGCGCGCAGGACGAATACGTTCCCTATGTCCGTCCGCAGGAGCACGGCAATCACACGGATGTCCGTCTGCTGGAAATCGCCGGTCTGCGCTTTGAGAGCGGCGTCCCCTTCGAATGCTGCGTCTCGCAGTACAGCACCGACGCGATTGAGCATGCCGAACACACCGACGAATTGGTTTCCGACGGCAGGACGCATCTGCGCGTGGACTACAAGGTTTCCGGTGTCGGCTCGGCCGCCTGCGGCCCGGAGCTGGCCAAAGAATACCGTCTGGATGAAAAAATAATCGAATTTTCATTTAACGTGTCGATAATTGAGTATAAGACGGTTGACACCGGCGAAAATGTATAATATAATTCAAACCGTGGAGGAAAAGCCTATGCGCTGTTTTACTGTTTCCTTGAAAGAGCACTTTGCATTTTTGAACGGAAGTGAGGCTGTACTGGAAGCCTATCTTCCTTATAACATGACTGAGATGTGCCGAGAGCACCAGCGCCGTCCGTGCGTGCTGATTTGCCCCGGAGGCGGCTACGCCATGTGTTCCCAGCGCGAAGCCGAGCCTGTTGCACTGCAATATCTTAAGGAAGGTTACAATACATTTGTCTTATGGTATACCGTCGCGCCGAAGCGTTTCCCACATGCACTGCGCGAGGTTGCAGCCTCGGTTGAGCTGATCCACCGCAACGCCGAGGCGTGGAATTGCGACGAAAGCCTCGTGGCGATTCTCGGCTTTTCGGCCGGCGGACATCTGGCTGCGCTGTACTCCAATGCCTTCGATTGGCCGGAGGTGCGCGAGGTGCTGCCGGAGAGCAAGCCCGTGCAGGCCTCCGTCCTGTGCTATCCCGTGATTTCCGCCGACCCGGCGGTTGCACATATGGGCAGCTTTGAATGCCTGCTCGGCCATCTGCCGCTGACGCCCGAGGAGACAGAGCGCTTCTCCTGCGACCGTCTGGTGCACGATACGACGCCGCCCGCGTTCCTCTGGCATACGTCCGAGGATAACTGCGTGCCGGTGCAGAACAGCCTGCGCTATGCGACCGCGCTGGCCGGCCATCATGTGCCCTTTGAGCTGCACATTTTCCCCTACGGCTATCATGGCATGTCCCTCTGCACGCGCGAAACCCTGGACGGCGAGATCACACCGGGGATGCAGCACGCGCAGCGCTGGGTAGAAGAAAGCTGCCGCTGGCTCAAGCTCCAGTGGAATAAATAAGGAGGACTCTTTATGAGACTGATTCAAACGAAAGATTACCGCGAGGCAAGCCGTCAGGTCGCCAACATCATTTCGGCGCAGGTGATCCTCAAGCCGGATTCCGTGCTTGGCTTGGCCACGGGCAGCTCGCCCATCGGCGCGTACCGGCAGCTCATTGAGTGGTACAACAAGG